>VMHT01184283.1_pt1 | contig 11069 bp, 8 predicted proteins | sample 4693611 | NCBI WGS metagenome assembly VMHT01 (sample SAMN12280063, study PRJNA550983) | marine metagenome | isolation source: seawater sampled from same location over 5 years 0.02-0.2 micron viral filtrate | place: USA: collected off the coast of southern California halfway between the port... ... | reverse complement strand
TTACTGTATTAGTGCCTGCTGCTGCTGGTACATCAACCGTTACTTGTCCTGAACTACTGCCTTTAATTACTAGTGCCATTAGTCTGCCTCCGCTATGGTGTTACCGTCTGCTACCCATGCTTGTACTACTTGATAATTTGAATTATCACTAACCATTGGTACATCCCACCAAGCATCATCTTGTAAAGTAACTCTTACAACGGTGGTATCCTCTCCACTCATCGCTGGCAGTAATTTTTTAACTGTTTTTATATTCTCTTTGTCCATTATAACTCCGCATCATAAATTAAACTTGCATCACCTGTCTTGAAAGTAATTAAAATACCTTCATCTAAAGCAAAAGCACCACTTACAGTCCAATCTATAGAATGTGAAAATCGAGTAGATACTGCTGTAGCACTACTAGCTGCTGTTGAGCTACCATAAGAACGAATAAAATCTCCCGTTGCTGTAAAACTTGGAGCTGACCTCATCGGTGTTCTAAAAAAGTATGCTCCTCTGGCTGTATTAGCATCCACACCATGTGCCATCATAACAGGACCATAGTTTGCTTCTTTTGTAATTGCTGTGCAATACCTTTGACATCTTGCTAAATTATCACCAAAAGATTCATGTTGAAAAGGAGCTATGCTGTTAGCATCGAAAGTTCCTTGTTCTAATTGTACTCCAGCTAAATAAACAAAATCAGTATTGGCTAACGTGCCTGTTGCAAATTCAATACTTAATGAAGTAACATTTGTAGCTACAGAAAAATTATGCACATACTGCACCCAATCAGCACTAGGTGAAACTGTAGCTGTTGAAGCTACTGAACCTGCAAATAATACAACTGAATCTGCTCCTCCTGTTCCTGTTCTTATTCTAATAATTACGTCAACATCAGATTTATAATAAAAACTTAAAGACGCTGAATTTCCCAGCAAAGGATAAAAATTCTTATATTCTATTTGTTGTCCTGTTTGAAAAAAACTAGAAGCACCTGAAGCTAACATTTTTTGCGAATTAATAAATCCAGTTGGAGCATCAGTATCTTGTGATACTGCAACATTTCCTGTTGTAGCAGCTTGTTTTTTCCATCTATCTATTAAGTAAGCAGATGTACCATCAGCACTTGTCCCTCTTTGTGCAACCGCAAAATCACCATTAATGATAAGTGGCTTAGCACTTCTTCTATCTAAGACTGCTGTGTTATCTGCTACTGTGCCATGTAATGTTAGTGCCATTGTTTACTCCTTTGGATACTTGTCTTTAATTGCTTTGATTGCATTTGCCATGTCTGTAGGGAATACTCCTGCGTGATACAAAGCATCAAGCTGGTCGCCAATCGATGGATATTCATATTTTCTTTTATCTTGATAAGTAAACTCATAAACTACTGGAGCATCATCTGCGTGTTCAGTAACTTCACCTGTTATTACATTAATTTCTTTTCTTGCCATCTTAATACTCCCAAGCTATGTTTACAGAACCATGGTCAAAAGTTTGTCCACCTACATTAGTAAGACGAATTCTATCTAATACACCACCTAAAGTTATAGAACCACCACCCATTTTTACATACTCAGCTATACCATCACTTGTAACACTACTCATACACCAAGTATTACTTCCTATAGTTTGTATAACTGCTGAACCTACTGTTTTATCTGCTGTTGCACCACCAGCTCCCATTATAAAACCAGCTGTAGATGTAGCACCATCTCTAGCACCAGAACCAGTGTATCCTGCCGCACTTATATAACCACTTGTAACTAACCCGCTAGATGTGCCTATTTGTAACATTCTTAAACCAGCAGCACTTGTTTTAACTTGATTAAATAAAACTGTAATTTTTTTAACACCACTAGGTATGCTCGTAAAATCTACCGCAGTTCCTGATGTGGTTGCTACTGCTGTACCGTTAGTAATTGTAGGTATTACGACAGTTCCGTTGCTGTTAATAGTCGCAACAGTTGTGCCATTGGTTTGTATCTCTACCGCACCACTAGTATCTGATACTATCTTTAAACCATCGCTGGTATCTGCATTTATTTTACACGTCATAAGATGATTAACCTCTCTCCGCTTGGTATGGTTAATGTTACACCACTATTAATAGTTAATGGTCCCACAGTACTAGCTGATTTGCTAGAAGTTATGGTGTAGTTGGTAGTCATGACTCTAGCGTTTTCATAAAACACCTGGTCTGTACCACCACCTGTTGCACCAGCCGCAGCCAATGCCCATTTTAATCCTGTGGTTTCACCACTTGCTGCTGTCAGTACATAATCATTCGTACCTACAGCGAGTGCAGATGGATTGCCTGAGCCATCCCCTGCTAGTATATTTCCTTTGGTAGACATATCAACAGCTGTTACAGCTCCTGTGCCATTACCTATTAATACACCATTTGCTGTAAGTGATGTAGCTCCTGTACCACCATTGGCTACAGGTAACGTACCTGTAACTTCACTACCTAAAGCTGTCGTACTATCTATGGTTACCCATGCACTACCATTATAAAATTTTAGCACATTGCTAGAGGTGTTAAAGTTTAAATCACCAGCATCATTGTCAGAGCCTGGATCACCACTTGTTACTCTATATCTTGCAGCAAAACTATTAACCCCTGCTACGTTAGAGGCAACGGTTGCTATATTATTTACTACAGTTGAGCTAGCTAATGTGTTTAAGTCTGATACAAAATCACTAGTAGCCAATGTGTTTAAGTCGCTTACAACATCAGATGTAGCTAAGAGATTTATATCTGTAACGATATCTGATGTTGCCAGTATATTTAAATCAGCAACAATGGCTGATGTGGCTAACGTATTAATGTCTGAAACTATATCTGAGGTAGCCAATGTATTTAAGTCAGATACTATATCGCTTGTTGCAAGTGTGTTGATGTCGCTTACAATGTCAGACGTTGCTAGTATAGCCATGTCGGCTATAACATCAGAGTTTGCAAGTAACGCCATATCAGCTACAACATCACTTGTTCCTAGTAAAGCCATGTCTGCTACAACTGCACTTGTACCTAATAATCCCATTGCTGTTACATTAGCTGATGTACCTAAATGGCCCATAGCTGTAACATTGGCAGAAGTTGCTAGTAAATCCATGTCAGTTACGATGGCTGAAGTACCTAATATTGCTAAGTCTGCTACAGCATCACTTGTTCCAAGCCTACCAATCTCAGTAGCTACAGCAGCAACAGCACCTATATCAGTTGAATCTCCAGCAACAGCAGTTACATTAGATGCAATTCCTGCGACTGTAGTTACATTACTGGCTACGGCTGCAACCGCACTTATATCAGATGTAATTGTTCCAAGTGTAGCAAAGTTTGTTGATGATAATGCTGCTGATGGATTACCATCATTGTCAAATTCTAATATTTTGTTTGCTCTAGTTGCTTTAACAGGCAACTGCATATCAAAGTTTGTAGTTGTTTCTGCTAACGGTAATCGTAATGATCTTGAGGTACTTTCTTCTCTCTCTGCCATCATCGCCATCAATACATCAAGTTGTGTATTCAATGCAGTTACATCAAACGATGCGGCTGGAGTAAAGTCTGTGGTTCTTTCTACTGTTATGTCTCGTACAATTACTATGCTGTCATCTGCTGTAGCACCAGCACCTAAAGTTACTGTGCCTCCAGCTCCAAATTCATATGCACTATCACTAGCATTGGTTGTACCTTGTACACTAAACTGTGCAACACTACTAGGCGCTGCATTATAGGTTAGTGCTGTGCCATTACGGAATACTTTTATGTCTCCTGTGGCAAAAAATTCAAAACCTATAGTAAATACTGTTTGCCCACCTGTGGCAGTATAGGTATTTCTAGGCGTATTTTTAGCTGTTGCTATTGTCATTTTATTGTCTCCGCTCCAAAGTCGTAGAGGCTTCTAAATATACCTCTCCATAGTATCAAATTATTAAATGGAATCAATCTTCTTATAGTTTGGGCTTTTTCGTCAAAAGGTAAATCTTCATTAAAAGCATGAAATAAATCTATTGGCATACCTAATGATGGACCAGTTATTTCACCTAAAGCATCTGCTTCATTAGGTTGTCCAAATCTACCTGGTGTTCCTAACGCTTTTCTTATGCCATACATTTCATCACCAAATCCTTCTGTCATTGTTTCCATAATAAAATTTAAATCACCTGGCAAACCTAAAACACCAGACATTTCTATAGCACGATATATTTTTTCTTCCATTGTTTTATGTTTATAATATTGTGGATTTTTTTGTCTATCAATTATGGCAGCAAAACCTATCATGGCTATAACACCACCTGCTAAATTCATTTCTTTATCACTTAGTCCTGCTAACATTAATTTTCTATTAGCTCCAAATGACCAAGCAAAAAATTGTAATGGTGCTGCAAACCAGCCATTATTTAATTTAGCTCCAAACTCTGTTTTTTCAAATCCTAAAAAAAACTCAAATGCTTTTTTTACGCCTGGATTAGAATTAACAAACTCAGGCGACATACCTAACAATAATGGTGTCATATTTTCTGTACGTATTGGCACAACACCATACATCATATTAGGTTTATCGGCTACGCTTGGCGTAATAACTGTTCTCTGTACATCTGCATATACAGCTACTCGCATTTTATCTAATAAATAATCAGCATTTTTACCTAATGATTTGTACCATTTTTTTTCATCCATTAATATTAATCCATTTTCAGATACTCGATCAAAATCTAATTTAGCTAAACCTCTAGCATCTGCTGGAGATATACCGTATGAATTTAATCTAGTTTTAGTAAAATTATCTGCTGTACCATTTGCTACTGCAAGAGCATCTTCTATAAATCTATGTGATGACATTATACCTGCTTGATCTTTTACCATATTTGTATGCATTGATAATCCATTAATATGATAAAAAGGTGCTTGTATTTTTTCCATTGGCCTAAAGAAAAATCTACCTGCAAAATCATCTAAATCACTTACTTTTTCATTTTGTGCTAATATTCTTGACATTGCTGCATTGTTCATTGCTATTTCACCAGCTTCATATACAAATTTATTTTGTTTTACAGGATTTGATTTGTCTGCATCAAAATAATCTTTTCTAAATAAATTAGCAGTACCATCTAGTGATTTAATAAAATTAGTAAAACCATGTACCATTGGTATCCTAGCCCAATCAACTTGTGATGTCATAGTAACTACACCCATCATTGTTGTACTTGCCCAGTTTCTCATAGCAACTGGTACTCTTGCTTTAAAAAAATCATCAACATCATTTGAATTGTATATGCCATACATTTTGTCTCGTTGCGCTTCTATTTGACTAATAGCTATTTCTATTTTTTTTGCATCATTTTTTGTTTTATATTCTTTGGTATACGCTTGTTGTCTAGTTTTCCATATATGTAATTTCATATGTGGATCTCCAAACTTTTTTGATATTTCTATTTTTTTATTTGCAGTTTCTATATAATTTCTAAACATATAATTAGCATCATGATTTAAAAATTCCATAATTTCTTTATCTTCAACTGGTAATTTTCTTCTCATAAAATGAGATTGATAAGGCAAATATCCAGTATCTGTTTTTTCATAACCAATAGAATTTTCTATATCTTTAATTTTTGCATCACGTGTAATAGATTGTATTGCATTGTTAACTCTAATGTTTACATTAAAATTATCAGATGATTCAAATACTACTTGTGTATTTCCATCAATATCTTTAAATTCAAATTTTTTAGGTTTTCCCACAAAAGACTTAAAAAGTTTGCCTCTAAAACTTTGTTCATTTGGAATACTATAATATTCTAATTGTTGTTTGAATTGCATTGGTGATTTTAATTGTATTTTATTTTTTGGTATAGTTATTTTAGTAACTTCTTGACTAACTCCTTTAGGATACTCAACAACAATAGATCCATTTTTATTAATTTCTGCAATGTTTCCATACATTTTTGTTGTTGATTTTGGTTCTGTAAATTTTACAACCATACCTGGATACATACCTTTGTTTATTTTTTTTTCAATATATGTACCTTTTTCTGGAGCTATAAATGTTTTATCATATTCTGCTTTATCTTTAATAACTTTATTTCTACTAATTTCTCTAGGAAAATAATTTTCTAATAAAAAATCTTTTGCTCTATCTGGATCTAAAATTAAATCATCTAACTCATCGTCATATATTGCTATTTCATCTTGTGCTTTTTTAATTTGATTGTTAATTACTTTAATTACTTCTGGATCTTTAGCATTTGCTAAATCTTTTTTTGCTTGTTGTAACAATGTTTGCCATTCGGTTTTTTTGCCACTAATAGACTGTTGACTGTACATTATATTTTCTTTGACTAGCCTTTGTCCTATATCTTGAGTATGTTGTTGCATTTCATTTGCTGCTTTTTTAATAGCATCTGGTTGTATAGCAAAATAATCTGGATCACGTATAGCCATACCAACACGTTCATTATATTCTTGAAAAGTTATTTTTTTATGCGTTTCTTCTGTTTTACTACCAACTAATCTTTTTAATTTATTTAATTTATCTTCTGCAAAAGCACCAATCTGTTGACCACCTTTAGTTAAATTATAATTATTGCCAAGTAATTTTATTCCTTCTGCTTTATTAGCTAATAATAACGTGTAATTATTATCAAGGACTCTTTTTAAAGTTTGTGTATCTCTTAATGTATTTAATTGTGATTTAGTATTTGCACTATGTGGTGTTATTCTACCTTCTTTATTTCCTATAGTTGTTAAACTATAATCACCTGATAATTCTTCTGCTGTATCTGCTATCCAGTTACTAAATTCTTTATTTTTAAAAGTGTTATTTGTTAATCTATCTTGATCGGTAATTAATTTAGCAGCAACTTGTCCAATTTTATCAGATACTTTTCCTCTAGCTGATAATTTTCTAGATGCTGTTTCTTCTAATTCAATTTTTTCTAATACTTCTTTATTAAGTTTATTTTCAATATCTGCAACAGTATCACCTTTTGGTTTTAAACCTCTGTATTTTATATGTTCTTTTTCTATTAAAAATTTTTTTAAATCATCTGGACTTTTAAATCTAGGCAATGGATATATACCTTTATTATTTTTATTATATGATTGATCTTTCCAGGCTTTATGTATTTTTGCATCGTCAGTACGTATAGTATCATTTATATATTTATTTCGATTATCAGATGCAGCACTAATTTTTACAAATAATGGATTGCCTATTTCATCATATCCATTTAAAGCCGCAGTATCTAATTTATATCCTAATCTACCTGCAATTGTTTCTGTAGCTGGTGTATATGTAACATCTGATTTAGGATTATACATATCATATTTAAATATTTTATGATCCATATCCCACATTGCACCCATCATATCGTCAACTACTTCTGTTTCTGTTTTTTCTGATATTGGACCAAAGTATTGAGGTTCAGGCTGTCCTGGTTTTATTTCTGTTTTTGGAGCTAATCTTCTTCCAAATGCCGCACCTAATCCACCACCTAATATAAATGCACCACCAATATACATAGAACTTTCTGCTATTGTTGCAGTAGGATCTAATTGTTGTCTTAATGGTTCTGATGAGCCTACTAATAAACCAGAAGCTGCACCTGTTTTTAAAAATCTACTTCCCATTGTTAAACCTTTAACAAATGGTATAGGCACATATGTTAATGGGTCGCCAAGCTGTGCAATTAAATCAGGCAAAATACCTGCATCATCACGTTCTTGACGTAAAAAATTATTTCTATCTATTTTATTTTTTACATGTTGAATATGATCAGCATTACGCATATTTTTAAAATGGTCTTGATATTGAAGATAAGGTGTATTTTCTAAATATGAATATACATCTAATTCAGAATCATCAGGATAGTTTAAATATGAATCATCATCATTTAACTCATTTATAGTTTGTCCAAACCATGTAAGTTCCCATGCATTTTTTACATCTTGTGCAAAAGTATTTGGAAAATTAAATTCTTGCCGATTATATTCATCAGGTACTAATGTTCTTATATCTGTTGTTCTTACATCAGCCATTAATTCCTCGCATCATATAAATCTTGATATGTAATTCTAATTATATTGCCATTCATATCTTCTAATGGTACAGCCGTAGAACCATCTTCTGTATTTTCTAACACCACAAATTGATAAAGTACGTTTGCTTGATTAGCAGGATTACCTACTACATTTAAAAATACATTTTCGCCTAATACAAACTCATCTCTTTCTTTTGGTACAGTTGTATATCTTGGTCCACCTGGTTTTGTATTTGATCCTAGTTCAAGTGTCTTTTCATAATTTTCTTGGCTATAATATTCTGGACTTAATCCAGGATTAACTGTACCTAAATCTGTTTCTTTTGATAAATCTCTAAATCTTGAGTTAATTTTATCATTTACTAATTGTAGTTGTTTGTCTGATTGTAATACAGCATCTGGCGGATATTTCATAAAAACTAAATCAGAACCATACTGTGTTGCTCCTGATGCTACTCTACCACCAAATACATAACTATATTTACTATTACCAAAGTAACCATTTTTTGTTGTTTTTGCTATTGAATTGACTACAAGTTTGCTTACAGATTCACTTGATCCAAGTTCAATACTTCGCATAACATCTGCTTTAATTAACGCAAAATATTTATTACCTATAATTGTTTGTCCTATAAATTTTTCTGGAATTTTATTTTTAATTTTTGTTTCAATATCAGATGATAATTTTGATGTAGAATCAAAACCTTTTTGTTCAGCATAATCAGTAACTAATGATGCTCTTTCTCTACCGCCAGTTAGTCTTTTTTCTATTTCTTGTTCAGCAAGAATAAAATTAGCTACACCTCTATCTACACCAGATAGTTCTATAGAGGCTGATAGCCTCATTGCTTTTTCTTCTATTTTGTTGTCTAAACCTGCTGTTTTCCATAAATTATTTTGTATAATTTTTTGACCACCAGGCAATTCTGTTGTTACATTTGTGCCACTCATCATTAACCATTCTGGACTATTAACTAAATCTCTTAATGCTTCTAAATCATTTGCGCTACCAACAAGCGACTCTATTCTATTTCTGTAGCTTTCTGGTATAACACCTGTTATGCCAGCATAGTATTGATAAAATCCTATTTTTTGCTGTTGAGTCATATTGTCAGCATTTACTTCATTTAATTCTTTTCTTGAGTTAGCATAATCAGCAATAGCTTCATCCCACAATGGTTGATCTAGATTATCCAGTTGTGTTGATGTATTTTTAATATCTTTATTATCTAAAAAATAACTACTTTTAAATTGTTTTGATTTAGAATACATTATATTAATATTTTTATTTTCATTGTATGTGCTTATCTGTGAATTAATCATAGATATATTTGATCTAATATTTGTTTCTAGTTGTGGAGCTAATGCAATAAACTCATCATTAGATATGCCTAATTTATCTAATGATAATTCTACTTTCTTGCCATCTGTTGCTATTAATGTTCCTTTTGATTTACCTTGTGTATTTAAAAATAAACTTAACTGTTGAAAATTATTTTTATCTATTTGATTGGTTTGTGGATTACTAAAATCTAATGTAAATATTTTTTTATCATTAATAAATTTAGACACTTTTAATGTTGTTTTAAGATCAGGTAATGTTTCTTCTAAAAATAATGATGCATTAATAGAACTATTTAATTGCGCTTTTTCATTTTCATCTTCTAATTTATCAATTAATAATTTTGATCCCTCATAATCAATTAAACCACCTATTTTTAATTGATCTATACCTCTATCATTTGTTTCTTTAATTTTTGCATTAACATATGTTTCTTGCCTTCTAATCCATTTGTTAGATAATTCTGTTTGAGCAGAAGTTATCATTGTTTTTGCTCTTGAATCAAATAAAGATTTTAATTCTTTTGGTAAATTTTCTCTCATTGCAGCTACTTGTTGAGAAATATTATTTTGATAGCTATTGTATATCTCTGGTATAGTATTTTTGTAACTAACCTTACTTTTTAGTAATGCTTTTTCTTCTTGCAAAATAGAATCTAAAGATGCGATAGTTGCATCAAAATAAGTATCTAATACTGTTTCATCATAACCTAATGCTAACCAACTATTATTAGCAATTTCTTGTGATGATTTATAACTTTTTGGTATTTTTGTTGTAACTGTATTTCCTAAATCGTCTTGATATTCAATATCTTCATATATAATTTCAGCAGATTTACCTAGTTCTTTTCCTTTTTCTATAGCTTCTTTTTTTTCTTTAGCCATACCATCGGCAGCATATTCAGAAAGCAATCTAGTCATATGTTTAGAATTTTGACTAACAGCACTAGCAACATTTAAAAGTCCTCTACCTCTAGTAACTCCTATTTGTGTGCTTAGTCCAACTTGTTTTGTTTCTTTTTTTAATGCCATTTATTTAATTCCTTATTTTTTAAAATTATCACCAAAAGTATCTGTACTTGCTGCAAAATCTGTACCTGCTTTTGCCGCATCAAAATATGCGTTCATTGTATTTTGTTTTGTACTTATCTTAGTAGATAATAAATTTCTTTCTACATCAAGTTCAGCATAACTAAGTTCTCGTAAAGATTTTCCTTTTGATAAACTAATATTTCGTAAATCTGTTTTAACTATTTGTTTGTTTCTAGATTTAAGTGCCAAATAACTACCACCTTGTTCTGTTAAACCCATACTAGCTAACAATGCTCTGTTGCCTGCCATATGATCTTGATAATTACGCCATCTATCATTTTCTTTTTGAGCAACTTCTATTGCAAGATCAGCCCTTTGATCTCTAATTTGATCTCTTTGTTCTTGTGCTGCTTGTTCAGCTAAAGCATTTGCTGCTTTTTCAGATGATCTTGCCTGCATAACATTTCCTACAGCTATGGCTGCGTATACTGCTGGATGACACATTAGTAATAAACCTCCGATGTTATACCTAAAACCCTCATTGGTAGTGGCGCTGTTTGCGATACTGTCAATGTTGGATCTTTCTCATATCCAAGTGTATGCACTTCTTTTTTCCCTGTCAAAGATTGTAATCCAGTTGTATCGTCATTGGGATTACTACCAAT
>VMHT01093239.1_pt1 | contig 11069 bp, 16 predicted proteins | sample 4693611 | NCBI WGS metagenome assembly VMHT01 (sample SAMN12280063, study PRJNA550983) | marine metagenome | isolation source: seawater sampled from same location over 5 years 0.02-0.2 micron viral filtrate | place: USA: collected off the coast of southern California halfway between the port... ... | reverse complement strand
ATGCGAGGAAGATTTAGCAAAAATTACTGGACAAAAACCAGTTATAACTAAATTTAAAAAATCTGTTGCTAATTTTAAAACTCGTAAAGGATCAAATGCTGGATTAAAAGTAACATTAAGAAAAAATAGAATGTATGAATTTTTAGATCGATTAGTAAATATTGCACTACCAAGAATAAAAGATTTCAGAGGCTTGTCTACTAATGGTTTTGATAAATTTGGAAATTATACTTTTGGTGTAAAAGAACATATAATTTTTCCTGAGGTTAGTTTTGATCGAGCAGATAAAGTTAGAGGTTTAGATATAATAATAGTTATTTCTTCTAAAAATAAGGACCATAGTTTAGCTTTATTAGAAAAACTCAATTTTCCATTTATTAAAAAAGGAGATAACTAGAATGGCAAAACTTAGTTCAATTAATAAGAATAATAGAAGAATTAAACTTTCTAATAAGTTTTATGAAAAAAGAAAAAAATTAAAAAAAATAATTATGGATAAAAAGATTCCATTAGAGGAAAGATTTAAGGCACAACAAAAATTGTCAAAATTACCAAGAAATTCTGCAAAGATAAGAGTAATGAATAGATGCCAAATAACAGGAAGACCGCATGGTGTTTATAGAAAATTAAGGATATCTAGAATTGCATTAAGACAACTAGGTTTGCAAGGAAAGATACCTGGATTAGTAAAATCAAGTTGGTAGAAAGGATTATATGAGTTTAAGTGACCCTATAGGTGATATGATAGCAAGAGTAAAAAATGCTCAAGATAGAAATCATAAAAATGTAGAATTACCTTCATCAAATTTTAAAGTTAAAATTGCTGATATACTCAAAAATGAGGGATTTATCAGAGATTTTAAAGTTAGCACCGAAAAAAATAAGTCAATTATTTCTTTGGAATTAAAATATCACTCAGGTAGTCCCGTAATAAGTACTTTTGAGCGTGTTTCAAAACCTGGTAGAAGAATTTTTTCAAGTGCGGAAGGGTTACCAAAAATCAATAATGGTTTAGGTATAGCAATTGTATCCACACCAAAAGGCGTAATGACTGATATAGATGCCAGGAAACAAAGAGTTGGTGGAGAAATTATTTGTAAGGTATTTTAATGTCTAAAATTGGTAAAATAAACATTTCAATTCCAGAAAAAGTTAAAGTTGCTTTGGCTGGAAATATGCTGAATATAGAAGGTCCACTAGGAAAAAAATCTATCAATATAGATTTAGAAATTTTCAATTTAGATATTAAAGATGGTAAAGAAATTTCAATTAAACCAAAAAAAGTTGATCAAGACACCAAAAGACTTTGGGGTATGAATAGAAGTTTGATTAATAATGCGGTTATAGGATCAAGTTCGGGGTACTCCAAAACTCTTGAATTAGTTGGAGTTGGATATCGGGCAGCTTTAAAAGGAAATCAATTAAATCTTCAGCTAGGGTATAGTCACGACATAAATTTTAGCATTCCTGAAGGTATTAAAATAGCAGTTGAAAAACAAACAACTTTGAATATTACTGGTGCAGATAAACAATTAGTAGGTGAAGTTGCATCAAAAATTAAAACTTTTAGAAAGATCGAACCTTACAAAGGAAAAGGTATAAGAGAAAAAGGACAATATGTTCTGAAAAAAGAAGGAAAGAAAAAATAATGAAACTTGACACCAGCAAAAGAAAAAGGTTTAGAGTAAGCAATAAAGTCAAAAAAGTTGCATCAGGTGACAGATTTAGATTAAGTATTGCTAGATCATCTAAAAATATTTCTGCCCAAATAATTGATGATAGTAAAAATGTTACATTAATTTCTGCTTCTTCAGTAGAGAAAGATATTAAATCTGGGAATAAGACAAATAAAACTGAGTTATCTAAAATAGTAGCTCAAAAATTGGCAAAAAAAGCCAAGGAAAAAAAGATAACAAAAATTTTTTTTGACAGAGGTCTTTATAAATATCATGGAAGAGTAAAAGTTTTTGCTGATACACTTCGTGAAAATGGAATGGAATTTTAAGCATGGATAAAATGAAAGATAAAAAAACTGACGATATTTTGGAAAAATTAGTTCATATTAACAGAATAACCAAAGTAGTTAAAGGTGGAAGAAGATTTGGTTTTTCAGCATTAGTTGTTGTAGGAAATCAGGCAGGAAGAATTGGTATAGCTCATGCCAAAGCAAAACAAGTTCCTGATGCAATTAAGAAGGCAAATGAAATGGCTAGAAGAAAACTTATCCAAATTCCTTTGAGAGAGGGAAGAACAATCCATCATGATGTTAAAGCGAAAGATGGTTCAGGAAAAATTGTGTTAAGAGCAGCCTCAAAAGGCACAGGAATTATAGCTGGTGGTCCTGTAAGAGCTGTTTGTGAAGTACTTGGTGTAAAAGATATAGTAGCAAAATCAATGGGAACTTCTAACGCCCATAATGTGATAAGAGCAACTATGAAAGCCTTATTAAAACAAAATTCACCAAAACAGATTTCAAATATTAGAAATAAAAAAATTTCAGAAATAATTGAAAAAAGAGGATAATGATTAAATTAAATAATAGAAAAAAAATCAACAAGACCAAAATTAGAGTAGGTAGAGGTATTGGATCTGGTAAAGGCAAAACATCTGGAAGAGGGGTTAAAGGTCAAAAATCTAGATCAGGTGTTGCAATTAAAAGTTTTGAAGGTGGTCAAATGCCATTATATAGAAGATTGCCTAAAAGAGGTTTTAATCCAATTGGAAAAAAAATTATTGCTATTCTAAACTTGGAAAAAATTCAATCCTATATTGATAAAAAAACTCTTAAATCAAGTGATATAATAAATTCAAATTTGCTTAAAAAACTAAAGTTAATTAATAAAAACTCAATTAAACTAAAAATCCTAGGTGCAGGCGATATTAAAGATAAAATTAATATAGAAGCAGATTTAGCTTCTAAATCTGCTGTAGAAAAACTTGAAAAATTAGGTGGCTCTATACAAATTAAAAAATAAGTAAATATTTATTGAATGAGCGCTTCTTCATCAAGCACCGATCTAAGAAACAGAATAATATTCACAATAGCTATACTAGCAGTATATAGGTTTGGAACATTTGTTCCATTACCTGGAATTGATCCTGAACAACTAAAAATTATGATGGAAGGAAATCAAAAAGGTCTATTGGGAATGTTTAATGTTTTTGCTGGTGGAGCTGTAAGTAGAATGGCAATATTCGCACTTGGTATTATGCCATATATTTCATCATCTATTATAGTACAACTTCTAACTGGAGTTTCAGATTATTTTAAAAACTTAAAAGCACAGGGTGAAATAGGAAGATCAAAAATAACACAAATAACAAGATACGGTACTGTTCTATTGGCAACGGTTCAAGGATATGGTTTATCAGTTGGATTGGAGTCTTCTGCAAATTTAGTTATAAATCCTGGGACATTTTTTAAAATTTCAACTGTAACAACTATTGTTGCTGGAACAATTTTTTTAATGTGGTTAGGTGAACAAATTACTCAAAGAGGTATTGGAAATGGTATTTCTTTAATCATCTTTGCTGGTATTGTTGCAGAAATTCCAAGAGCTTTGGTCACAACATTTGAGCTTGGGAGAACCGGCGCAGTTTCAACTTTTATGATATTGGCAATTTTTATATTATTGGTTTTAACAATTTTGTTTATTGTATTTATGGAAAGAGCTCTAAGAAAAATATTAATAAATTATCCGAAAAGACAAATGGGAAATAAAATGTATGGAGGTGAGTCCTCTCATTTGCCATTAAAAATAAATCAAGCTGGTGTAATACCAGCTATCTTTGCTTCAGCATTGTTATTATTACCAGTGACGTTTTCAAATTTTAACTTTTCTGATAATGAAACTTTTTTAAATTTCAGTTCTTATTTTACTCAAGGACAACCTTTATATATGTTACTATATGCTTCAGGTATAATATTTTTTACTTTCTTCTATACCTCAATAACTTTCAATCCAAATGAAACGGCAGATAATTTGAGAAAATATGGTGGTTTTATTCCCGGAATAAGACCAGGTGAAAGTACAGCTTTATACATAGAAAATATTTTGACAAAGTTAACAACCATAGGCGCACTATATCTAACTTTAGTTTGTTTAATGCCAGAATTTTTAATTGCAAACTATCCAATTCCTTTTTATTTAGGAGGTACATCAATATTAATTGTAGTGGTGGTAGCTATTGATACAGTTACTCAAATACAAACAAGATTAATGAGTTCTCAATATGAACAACTTATTAAAAAAACTAAATTTGGTAGATAATACGTGAATATAATCCTATTTGGTCCTCCGGGTGCTGGAAAAGGAACTCAAGCAAAATATTTGGTTCAAAAACTTAATGCTTTTCAAATATCGACTGGCGATATGTTGAGAGATGAAATTCAAAAAAACTCAGATGTGGGAAAGAAAATTATTTCTGACATGAATGATGGAAAATTTGTCAGTGACGAAATAGTAAATAAACTTATAGAAAATATTATTTCAAACTCAGAAAAAAATAATAAATTAATATTTGATGGATATCCTAGATCACTAAGTCAGGCTAAAAATTTGGATTTATTATTAAAAAACTCTAATCAAAAAATTGATCTTATTTTATTCCTTAATGTAAATAAAGAAACAATAATTAAAAGAATTGAAAAAAGAAAAATTATAGAACAAAGATCAGATGATGACTCAAAAACTATACTTAAAAGATATGACACCTATATGGAAACGACAAGACCAGTCTTAGATCATTACTCTAAAAATCCAAATTTTCATGAAATAGACGGAACTCTTCAAATTGAAGAAATAACCGCAAAAATAGATGCTTTTATCAATGTTTAAGACGTTGACTTTGAAAGATCTTCTTATATAAAAGGCTAAATTTATCACAAAATTTATGGCTCGTATTGCAGGTATTAATATTCCACAAAATAAATTAGTCCATATTGGTCTCACATATATTTATGGAATAGGAGATAAATTTTCGAAACAGATATGCACATCCTTAGAAATACCAAAAGAAAAAAGAGTTAATCAGTTAACAGATGATGAAATTTTAAAAATTCGAGAATACATTGACCAAAATTTTAAAGTTGAGGGTGACCTAAGAAGAGATTTTTCTTTAAGCATAAAAAGACTAATTGATTTAGCATGCTACAGAGGATCAAGACATAGGAAGAAACTTCCTGTTCGAGGTCAAAGAACCAGATGTAATGCAAGAACTCGAAAAGGTAAAGCTATTGCTATTGCAGGAAAAAAATTAACACCACTTAAAAAATAATTATGGCTAAAGCTGATAAAATTGAAAAAACAGAAAGTAAAGACTCTAAAGTCGAAAAATCTGCTAAAAAAAATATAAAAAGTTCTTATTCGAAAAAAAAGAAAACTAAAAAAAATATTTTAAATGGTATTGCTTATGTACAATCAACATTTAATAACACAATAATTTCAATAGCAGATACTAATGGAAATGTAATTTCATGGGCGTCAGCTGGACAAAAGGGATTTAAGGGTTCTAGAAAATCAACTCCTTATGCTGCGCAAGTGGCTGCTGATTCTGCTGCTGCTAAAGCATTAGAATATGGAATGAAAACATTATCTGTTGAAGTTAAAGGCCCAGGATCAGGTCGTGAAACAGCTTTAAGAGCATTACAAGCTAGGGGATTTAAGATTCTCTCAATTAAAGATACAACACCAATGGCTCACAATGGAACAAGGCCACCAAAAAAAAGGAGAGTTTAATGGAAACAGAAAATGTGAATATTAAAAATTGGAAATCATTAATTAAACCGTCTAAATTAGACGTAAAAATTAGCGACGATCTTACAAAAGCTACAATAGTAGCAGAACCTTTAGAAAAAGGTTATGGTTTGACATTAGGAAATTCTTTAAGAAGAATTTTGTTATCATCTATTAGAGGTGCAGCAGTGACATCAATTCAAATCGATGGTGTTTTACATGAATTTACTTCAATTAAAGGTGTAAGAGAAGACGTTACCGATATAGTTTTGAATGTTAAATCATTAGCTTTAAAATGTTTATCTGAGGGAACTAAAAAATTAGTTTTGGATGCTAAAGGTCCAGGTGAAATTAAAGCTTCAGATATATCACCCTTAGCTGATGTAGAAATCTTAAATCCTGATTTAGTAATTTGTAATTTAGATGAAAATACTAACTTTCATATGGAAATGAACATAAGTACAGGAAAGGGGTATGTTCCTGCCGAATTGAACAAGCCAGAGGAACCACCATTGGGTTTAATTGCTATAGACTCACTTTATAGCCCCGTTAAAAAAGTTTCTTACTCTGTAAGTACTGCTAGAGAAGGTAAGGCTTTGGACTATGATAAATTAACAATGGAAGTTGAAACTAATGGATCAATCTCTGCAGAGGATGCTGTTGCTTATTCAGCTAGAATTTTTCAGGACCAATTAAAAATGTTTGTTAATTTTGATGAGCCAGTTGAAGCTCCAATTAAAGAAGTTTCAAAAGAGCCAGAATTTAACAAAAATTTATTAAGAAAAGTTGATGAACTAGAATTATCAGTAAGATCAATGAATTGTTTAAAAAATGATAATATTATCTATATTGGAGATCTAGTTCAAAAATCTGAAGGTGAAATGCTAAGAACACCTAACTTTGGGAGAAAATCTTTAAACGAGATTAAAGAGGTTTTAACAGGAATGTCGTTATATTTAGGTATGGAAATACCAAATTGGCCTCCAGATAATATTGCTGAAATGTCTAAAAAATTAGAGGAAGCCATCTAATGAGACATGGAATGGCAAATAAGAAGCTCAATAGAACTTCTGAGCACAGAAAAGCTTTATTAAAAAATATGCTAAACTCATTAATAAAGTATGAACAAATTAAAACAACTTTGCCAAAAGCAAAATTTTTAAAACCACAAGCAGACAAAATAATAACTTTAGGCAAAAAGGATACTTTACAAACTTCAAAATTGCTTATTTCTCAACTACAAGACTCAAAAACAGCAAACAAAGTTAAAAAAACTTTATCTAAAAGATACGAAAAAAGAACAGGTGGTTACACAAGAATAATTAAAGCAGGTTTCAGATATGGTGATAATGCACCTATGGCGATTATAGAGTTTGTTGATAGAGATGTTGAGGCAAAAAGAGTAGATAAAAAAAAGAAAGACAAAGTAAAAGAAGCTGATAAAAAAGAAGACAAAAAAGCAATTCCTGCTTAATATTAATAAATTTTAATCATGATTAAGACATTTATCGTTGATTCAACGAGTAGTAATATGCGTCTTGATAGATGGTTAAGAAACAAATTAGGGAAATTCCCCCAAAGTTTAATTGAAAAAAATTTAAGGTCTGGAAAAATAAAATTAAACAAAAAAAAAGTCAAAAGTTCATTCAAAGTAAGAATTGGTGATAAAATTGACTTATTTAATTTTAATTTTAAGGAAACAATTATTCAGAAACAAGATAAGTTTAAACCTACAAATGAAATTATAAAATCTAATGAAGATTTAATTATTGATAACAATGATAATTTTGTTGTTCTAAATAAAGAAGCGGGAATATCAGTTCAAGGTGGTACTAAGTCAAAAAAAAATTTAATAGATATATTTTCCAAAAGTGAAATTTTTCAAGGAACTAAACCGTATTCAGTTCATAGACTAGACAAGGACACCTCAGGAGTTTTTATTATTGCCAAGAATAGAGAAACAGCTCAACTTCTAACCTCTCTTTTTAGATTACGTAAAGTACACAAAACATATTTGGCGATATGTCATGGTGAACTTGACAAAAATAACGGCGAATGGAATGATGATTTGATACGTTACGACAAAAAAAAAAAAGTTTTTGAAAAGGCAAAAACAATATTCAAAGTTATTGATAAAAATTCTAATTCAAGTTTGATTGAAATGAAACCTATCACAGGAAGAAAACATCAACTTAGAAAACAATTATTTAATATTGGTCATTCTATATATGGCGATAAAAAATATAACTCGTCTAATTCATTAAAAGGAATTAATAAAAATTTGATGCTACATTCTTATCAAATCAAATTTATGATAAAAGATAAGAAATACACATATAAAGCTCTGTTACCGGACTATTTTAGAAATTTACTTAAGACTAAAAGACTTAATTTTTCAAATTATTAATAAAATTTTCAATTAACTTATTTTCAAGACTTTTATAATTTTGGTTATTGATTTTTTTTAGAGTGGTTATTCCTCTATCTTTAATACCACATGGAATAATAGCATTATATTTTTCAAGATTATTATCAATATTTATTGAAAAACCATGATATGCAATCCATTTTCTAATCCTTACACCTATTGCAGCAACTTTTTTAATTTCTGATTTATCATTGTACCAAATTCCAATATTTTTTTTATCAGCAAAAGTTTCAATTTTATAATATTTTAAAGTTTCAATAATTGTTTTTTCAATTAAAGTTATAAATTTTCTTATATCTTTTCCTCTTTTACTTAAATCTATTACAAAATAACAAATTAGTTGGCCTGGACCATGATAGGTAATCTTTCCTCCACGATTTGTTTTGAATATATTTATTGATTTATCAATTATTTCATTTTTATTATAGCTTGTCCCGGCTGTATAAATGCTGTCATGCTCTAATAACCAAATTAATTCATTTTTATCTTTTTTATTGATATCTTCCAACCTCATTTCCATCATTTTAATTGCATCGATGTAATTTATTGGTTTTTTTGACTTTTTAATCTCTATGTTCATTTATAAATTGTAATCTTCATATTATGTATTAAAAGTTGCCTCTGAATAATAGGATTATTTATGACTTTAATTAAAAAAATTAAAGATAAAAAAGTAAATTTTGAATTTAATAAAGAATATATCAAAGTTCTTACAGATAAAATTGCCTCTAATGATGCGTTATTTATAACTAATTCATTTAAAGAAATGCACCCAGCTGATGCTGCTGATATTATCGAACATCTAAGTCAAAATGATAGAGAAAATTTAATTAAATTAAATAACTTTAAGATAGATCCAGAAGTTTTTATTGAATTAAATGAGTCCGTTCAATCAGAAATAATTAAATATCTTTCTTCAGAAGCAATTGTTAGAATTTTAAAAAATCTTGAGTCTGACGATTCTATTGCAATTTTAGAGAATGTAGACGAAAAAGATAAGAATCTCATATTAAGTGCATTACCCCCTAAAGATCGTTTTGCTTTACTTGAAGGGCTTAGTTATCCTGAAGATAGTGCTGCAAGGATAATGCAAAGAGAATTTACAGCCATTCCAAGTAATTGGTCCGTTGGTCAAACAATAGATTATTTAAGAGAAAATAAAGATTTACCTGAACAATTTTTAGAAATTTATATAGTAGATGAAAATTTTAAACCTATTGGAACTGTACCATCGTCAAAAGTTTTAAGAACTCCAAGAGAGTCAAAAATGTCTGGGATTATGGAAGACTCAACCTTTCTAGTTCCTGTCGACATGGATAGAGAAGAAGTTGGAAATTTATTTGAAAATTATAATTTAAATTCTGCTTGTGTTGTTGATAAAAACAATAAACTTGTCGGCATGATTACCTCTGACGATGTTCTGACAGTATTAAAAGAAGAAGCAGAAGAAGATGCCCTGAGATTGGCGGGAGTTGGTGATGAAGAAATTACAGATGGTGTTATCACTAAGACAAAAAGGAGATTTAATTGGTTACTATTAAATCTCTTCACTGCTTTCTTAGCAACATATTGTATAAGTTTATTTGGTGCGACTATTGAGCAAATGGTTGTTTTAGCTTTTCTAATGCCCATAGTTGCTTCTATGGGCGGTAACGCTGGTATGCAAACACTTGCCGTAACTGTTAGAACTTTAGCGACAAATGATTTAACAAAAAATAATTTCAATCAAAATATTTTAAAAGAATTTAATATAGGAATTTTAAATGGAATAATATTTGCAATAATTAGTTCTTTTATTGTTCAATTATGGTTTCAAGATATTCAATTATCATTAATTATTTCAATTTCTATGATATTAACAATGGTAGTAGCTGGCTTATTTGGAATTTTAGTACCTGTAACTTTAAAAAAAATGAATATAGATCCTGCCATTGCATCAAGTGTCTTTGTAACGACTATTACAGATGTTATTGGTTTTGTTTCATTTCTAGGTGTAGGTGCTTATTTTTTATAACCTCTAAAAATTATCTATCAATCTAACTTTATCTAAATAATAAGCTATAAATATTTTAGAGTTTACAGTCTTATTTGCAATATTAAGATTTCTTACATTTCGTAGTTCTAAATAGTCAATTTTAATATTATATAAATTAATCAATTCTTTTTTTTTTAAAGTTAATAATTTTTTAAGATTATAATTTCTTAAATTTTTTTTAAAAGAAATTAAACTTTTGGCTATTTTTCCTGCTTTAATAAAATTTTTTTTTGTTAATAAAGAATTTCTTGAGGAAAATGCTAATTTATTATGTTCTCTCACTGTCTTACATAGGATAATTTTAGTACCAAATTTTTTTTGAATTTTCTTTTTTAACAAAAATAATTGTTGAAAATCTTTTTCACCCATAAAAATTTTTGATGGTTTGATTAACTTTGTAAACCGATTCATCACATCTATAACTCCCTCAAAATGGCCTTTTCTGTGGGCTGCACACAGAATCTTTTCCTTATTTTTAAGTTTAATTTTACCTTTTACATAGGGAGAATAGATGTCTTTTTGTTTTGGCAAATATACAAAGTTTACATTTAACTTTTTTAATATTGATAGGTCTTTTTTACTATTTCTAGGGTATTTTTTGAAATCATTTAAGTTGTTAAATTGTGTGGGATTTACAAAAATACTAACTATAGTTTTTTTGCATTCTCTCAATGATCTTTTAATTAATGAAATATGGCCTTTATGAAGACTACCCATGGTTGGTACAAATCCTAGGTTTGTGGTACGAGATAATGCCTCATTTAAATCATTATTATTTAATAAAATTTTCATTTGTATAAAACTTTTTAATAAGTAAAACATTTAAATGATTAAACAAGCAATTATTCCATTGGCTGGGTTAGGCACACGT
>VMHT01083552.1_pt1 | contig 11071 bp, 11 predicted proteins | sample 4693611 | NCBI WGS metagenome assembly VMHT01 (sample SAMN12280063, study PRJNA550983) | marine metagenome | isolation source: seawater sampled from same location over 5 years 0.02-0.2 micron viral filtrate | place: USA: collected off the coast of southern California halfway between the port... ... | reverse complement strand
TACTCCAAATTTGGAAACAAAACCTAAAAATAGCTCATGATTGTCTCAAATACAAGACGCACCATGCCCGCAGCGGGTAACGTTGAATATGCCGAGGTGGAGGGCTTTGAGGAGGGTGAATTCACCTTCCCCGACTCCACCGTGACCATCATGCCCAAGAAAGAAACCAATGAAGGCATTGTCTACGTCGGCTATTTGACGGCAAAGGGTAAAAATACGGGGAAAGTTTTTTACTCGTTCACTTACCGCACCTCCGAAGACTATACATGCGTCCTTGACGAGAAGAAGTCGGGCGGCAAAAACTACAAGGCACTCGTCGGCGATGGTGACTGTGAGGCTCAGATCACGGAAGCCATTGAACAGGCGATCATTCTTAAGAAAGAGGACGACCTTGACGGCCAAGAAGGTACTTCGGACGAAGAAGAAGAGCCGCCTACTATCAAGAAGACCCCAAACCCGAGAAGGTCAGCTCAATTGGCTATCGTCAAAACTTCCCCGCAACCCAAATCCTCGGGTAAAAAACGAAAGGCAAATGATGAATTGACCCTGGAAGCTCAAAAAATCGCTGGTTTGGGTTCAAAGATCACCGCTTTAGAAAAGAAGCTGAACGATAAGAATGATACGAGTACTGATCTTGAAGATAAAATGGACACCTACAAAATGAACTTGGAAGACGTCGCCAAGGGTAACAAGTCATATGCTAAACAGATTAATAAAGTTCTTGATGCTCTGACTGTTATTCAAGAAGCTCGTGATGTCTGGTCTGATTACAAGTATACTGCCCAAAACAAGAATGGTGATGATGTTGACCGTATGTGCCTCACGGATCTTACTGAGATTCTGAAAATCAAGGGGAAATATCTCCAAACGGTCAACAGAGACGTACTCGTTCAACAGTACGCAGAACTGGTCAAGGAACACTCTGATCGCTCTCGTTCCCTTCAAAACAGGAAGGACAGAGCCCGTCTTGAAAACATCGGATTCACAAACTCTGATATCAAGAAACTTGGTCTCCACGTTTTTCCTGGGTCTGACTGACTAATATCTTTATATAGATGGTGGTTCTATGACCATATGCGTATATAAAGATGTTTGAACTAGAAAAAAATGCCCAAAAAAATAGTACAAACTAATTATAAATATGATGAATTCTAAATTTACCCCTAATGATGAATGGTACACTACTCGTAAAATTTGGGAGAGTGTAACTCACTTCATACCTAAGGATAAGATTATTTGGGAGTGTTTCCACTCAGACAACTCAAAATCAGCAGCCCACCTACGGAGTCTCGGTCACGAGGTCGTATGGGAGGATTGTGATTTCTTTACAAATGACTATGGCGATATATTGGTCTCAAATTTACCCTTCTCCAAAAAGAAGGAGGTACTGACCAGACTTAAGCAACTCAACAAACCTTTTATAATGATATACCCTACGCAGAGTCTACAGACTAAGTTCTTCAAAGACCTTTTCAAGGATGATAAGTTACAAATAATATTTCCCTCTGAGAAATTACACTATGAAGGAGCGTCAAAACACTCCAAAGGAGCTTCGTTCTATACCTGTTTTATATGTTACAAGATGGGGTTTGAAAAAGACGTATACTTTATTTAATCCACGGGGGACTCACGAGCAGACCCGTTGAGAACAGTAGCCTGTCCAAACTTGGTAACGTTGAGAGTATACGAGTTACGGCAGAAGGACTCAAGCCTGAGAGGAGCTTGGGCGGGTTTCGCAAGTGCGATGTCCAGTAGAAGTGGAGCTCCAGTGGCTGCTGACGAAAGCCCATTGGTGTAGTCATCCCTGCTCGTCTTGAAATTTGTAGTGAGACAGAAAAGACCATCGTTGTCCCAAGCACCCTTACCCGCACCGTTGTTGGACATAGTACCCACGAAGGAGTCGCTGTCCCAAAGATCAAGAGTGCTTAGAGTGTACAGGAGAGCATTCTTAGAGTCTCGGGAAGACATTTCAAGTCGTTTTTGAGGAAATAATTGAACGTCATAAGAATATTGAAAAGACTTGACCTTGCCTGTTTGATTATACCCTGCCTCAGAATCAGCGGTGGAATAATCACCGTGACCACCCAGGAACATAAGGTTATCAACAGGGTTGGAGACGGCATTGTAGTTAACAACAGCGGGTAGAGACTGCTTACGGATAGTAGTGTAAATAGACTCCAAATTAGCCGCCGATTCATTAATGCTCAAAGACGCATTTTGAGCGTCCTGGGTAATGTGATTAGTGTGAAGCCTGAAGGTAGAGAAAGGAATTGAGACCTTTCCACCGTTGTAAAGCTCCTTATCAAGCTTGTCGTTGACGTTCTGAGGCATTTCCACGACTTCCATCTGGTATTCCACCTCAGAAAGCTCGTAGTCAGGAGTACCAGCGGCATCACGGACACACGTGATGGCGGGATCTTCAAGCCAGAGGGTAATTTCCATCGCACTACCTCCCGTACTGTTAAGAAATCCAATTGGTAAATAATGTTCCTGGAAGTCACGACCGAGAATACCAGAGACGAAGTTATGCTCAATGGTAGTGCCGTTAGTGTAAACAGCCTTAAGAGCGGTCGCATCCTTGAGTTCACCCCCAGTCATATTAGGGGTCGCACGGAAATCACCCGAGAAATGGGCGTTACCCATCTTCTTACAGACCGAATCAAAGTTGGAAAGTACCCTCTGAATGGTACTGTATCCCTGGATATCTTCCACAACCTGGTTACCAATACGAATCTGAAGGCGGTTAAAAGGTGCTACACCGTGAACAGGAAACGAACCCGCATTAGACTTAAACTTGAATCGCAGTGCTGAACGCTGTACATTCAACCACGAATTCTTAAAAGCCGGTACAGATATAACAATCTGATTATTTCCATTTACGGGAGAAAAGGTTGTAGTACCACTAGAGTTGATAGGAAATACGGTATGGATCTTGGGTTTGATACCTTTGAGACCCTTGACTTTCGGCATTAAGCCAATAATTTGTTTGGGAATGGCTGTACCAGACATCTTTGTATGTAATATAGACTTACAAAATTATTCTTTCTGGTGTATGAGCCATCGTGTAAGCTTCGTTCGCCTGTGCCTGGAGAAATTCTTTACTGTACACGGGTTCAACAAGAGTTTCAAAAGCGATCACGAGATTATAATCACCACACTCATCGTGATTAAGGAGTGTACCCAACTCTGATCTGAGTTGAAGATCTATGTCCTGAATATTCTGATCATTTATGTAGTGGTAGTGAGGCTGGTTAGCGTCGTAATGTACCCAACTAAATCTGCTCACGTCAAACTGTATGAACTCTACCACGTTACTCGGGGTGGCCATAACAGCGAAAGACTGGGGATCGGTACGAGTTTCATACGTTCCACCTGAGGTTAATCTATCCGAGGTGAGGAACAGACCACTCGGAGATTCTATGGTGGAAGGTAAAAACCCACCAAGAATCGCTGGAGACCCAGTCGTACCCGCCTGGTGTACGGCGAAGTAATACGCATACGCATTAGTTAACCCATCCGTGATAGCAACTCCGATATCATTGAGATCATCTGCCTTCCTCTTGAGAAGATTGACCACCTGACGATCCACAAATCCGAGCATACGCCAAATACTGTTTCTCCTGTTGATCGGGGCGAAATACTTAGTACCGTACCCATTTTCAAGAGATACGAATACCCTGTAGGTGGATGAATTTTGGGTAAAAGACATATTAAGAGGAGTCTCATTCAGATCAGAAGATACAGTATGACCAGACATAGTCTGAATCTGAGTATTAATCTCAGAACACAAATCGTCTGTGGTATAATATCCAGTGGGTATAGTGATGGTAAAATCTTTATGAGCGTATCCTGACCCTCCTGGAGCTTGAAAAAATTCAGCCCAAGTGAGGGTATTCTCCCCTGAACGTATGTTGTATAAGTGATTCGCTATAGTAAAAGATTTCAAAAAGCACCTGTAACAATTTTTAATCGGTTGTTGAAGGTGAATTTTAAGGTTAGCGAGATTCTCAGCAGTCTCCAGACGATGTTTGGAATTAACGTGGACATACTGCGTCCGAGTTTTAGGTTCGGTCATTACTATAAATACTCTACATTTTATTCGTAAAACATCATATGACCACCCTCATACCGTAAAGATCTGGGTTCAGGCTCTGGCTCTGGCTCTGGCTCTGGTTCTGGCTCTGGCTCTGGTTCTGGTTCAGGTTCTGGTTCTGGTTCAGGCTCTGGTACAGGCTTTGGTTCTGGTTCTGGCTCTGGTTCAGGCTCTGGTTCTTTAGGAGCAGGTGGCTCTGGTTCTACAGGTTCGGGTGACTCTTCCAGAGGAGGTTTTTTTGCCTCGGCAGCATCTCTGCGTTTTTTATACGCTAATTGTTGGGCAGCCAAAAATTGAGCTTTCTGCTTTTCGGATCTTTCCTTTTTAGGCATCATTCTATATTTGGAATAGAAAATAAAACCTGATAGGACACTTCATGGACGCACCATGCCGCCAAAGAAAAGTCCACTCAAAGATGGCGAAGACATCAAGCCCGATTGGATCAACGAGCAGTTTGACGAGCACGGCGGCTACGATAATCTGATGGGAAAATCTTCAACTCCGGGTGTCGCCGCCTCCATGAAGAAGTACATGAAGAAACGGGGCTTAAAAACTTCCACCGCCACCACCAACGAGCAGAAGTGGAAGGTGATCGTCGCCGACTGCGTTGAGTCCGAGATGGGTCACGCCGATCCCGACAACTACAAGGGCGTTCCACCCATACGCTTCTGGACACGCTGGGATTTCATCAAGTCCAAGCTTCTTGACCCCGTGAAAGTGTTACATGGGTCACCCTTCCATTTCGCCGCAGCCGTGTTCCTGATGTATTACGGTCATCAGTATTCTCACGAGTTATACACGAAGCCCCTACCTTTTCATCCGATTTCGTGTTCCAAATATCCAGCTCAGTTACCCTGTGATGTGTTGAAAAAAGTTCAAACGTTTACATATCAGGGGGTAAATGACCTGTATAGAGTGGTCTGTACTTTTTTAATTGCGTGGGTCATTAAGATCTTCACGTGGTCTGTTGTACCTTTCAACACGAGGACATATTAGATTCCTTCATCCTTTTATTATATTCACGATGATACGCGAGTACTTTCTCCCTGTTTCGCTCCCTCCATAAGAACGTTTTGCGTTGCTGTACCGTCATATCCTCAAGAGCGATATTCTTTAATTTGGAATTCCTCCTCTCGTGGATCTGAGATACTCTGTACCCGTGGTCTTCAAGTAATTTGATAGCGTCTAAGGTGTTCATCCTACACATATACAGCTTTTATTCTTTAAGTATCTTTACTCCTTTCGCTGTAACCCAAGTTTGTTACCTCTCGCCAGTTCAATAGCACCCGTGTTAAGCTCCGAGATATCCTCAAGCTCCCTAATGTACTTAAGAGACGCTGATGGTGAGTGACGAAGCTTGAAACTGAGCTGTTCACGTTCAGCTGCGGATGTGACTTGTTTCATGGCGGTACTGATGTAAGATCTGCGAAGGTATGAAATATTACTTCCACCCCTATCTGTGATGCCTAAACTATCAAGTAACTTACCTACCCACGAGGTCATCTTTGGTTTTCCGAAGAAATATACAGGTGAATTATTCTTTTCCCAGTATTTGACCATACGCTTAGTCAAAGCTTCGCTGAATTGATACTCTTTCGTACCGTACAGAGCCTTTGTTTTATAATCCACGAGTACGAGTAAAGCTTTTTTCATATTTTTACGGGTTGAATTGTTTGGTAAAAACAGGGTGTTCTTATTAATTGAAGAGATCTGAGCCTGATTATCTTTCTGAGGTACTTGATTAGTACTCGCATCAACAAATAAAGCGGAGAAATCATCACGAGAAGGAAATTCATTATACATATCAATATACAGAAACTCTTTACTGAGTCGGTCGTTATACTTATTTTTGACTTTATTCACAAGAGTATTCCAATCAACAACAGGCTTGGGGTCTTTAGGATTTTGTAATTTATTAGCTGCTATCTTTGCGTCAGTCTCTGTGAATATGCGATCTAGTTCTTTGTACGCATCCTTAAATCTTTGATCATTCGCAAAATCTTCTTTAAACCTTGGGTACTCACGAAGAGCAATAAGAACAGTCACATACTCAGCATTCGTAGATTGAAGATCCTTAAATTCATTTTTACTACCTTTTTTCGTATTCCTTCGGGGAGCATTGATCTTCTCTCGTATGTGTTTAGGGGCATCCCTGCGTAATACAAGGCTAACATCTTTGACGTAATCATCTCCGAGGTATTTTATAAAATTGTAAAAAAACCCAGTCTCGTTACTGTTCGGGAAACCATATTGAGAATTCGTGGTAGTCTGACTGACTGTTCCAAACCTCTTTGACGTGGCTTGACGAGGATTATTCCTGATCCATCGTGTAATGGACATAGCATCCAAAGCTCCTGTGTACTCGCCCATAATCCGTCGCTGTACAACAGCAAGGGGTACTTCAGGCTCAGGCTGGTCAACCTCTTCATCGTCACGAGGCACGTACTCGTTACGCACTTCAGAAACGTCTGGTACAAAGTCGTCCTCAGCTTCACGTCCGTCCGCACCATCTCGGTACATACGAGACTGTAAAAACATAGGGATATTCATCACCAGAGCTTCTAAACCATTAATTCTGCGAACTTGATTAATGTCCTCAAGCGTTATATCGTAACGAGCCATAGAGTCTACATTTGGAACAGACCCCGTCGCCACTCTACGGAGGACTCTTTCCTTATTTTCTTCTTCTCTGTACGCAGAACCAACGTCCCCACGGTACTTTTTAATATAGTTTTCATAGTGTTCTCTGCCCTCTTGAATTTGTTGACGTGTTCTACGTCTCGCTACCATATACCTTTCCCTGAGAATATTATTTTACACCAGTTTCGTCCACAATTAAATATTGGTCAAAGTTTTTACGAAACTGTTGATGCGGCTGCTTAGGGTGTAGATCTACGTAAAGAAAATCGTGATTAGAGTCTTTCGTCGCTTCGTGGTGTACTTTGAGAAATGTCTCGGGACTAATTTCACCTGCGAATGACTCTGCGATCTGTTTCCTTTCTTCATCATCCTTGGTGCGACCGATTAACGCTATACAGGCCTGATTCCTGATCGCTCTGTTGAGTCCGTTTTGTGACTTAAAGGACTGTACGAGGAAAAACAAAGATATACCCACAGCGTTACCATCAAAGGTTGGAGATTGGTGGCGATGTTTCTGGGTAAGTTGTAATAAAGAACGAGCATTACATATTTTTCCACCTAAAATATCATCCAGTATCCATCCGATTACTCCAGGACGGTTTTGTAAGTAGCATTTGTACCGAGGTTCGGGCATACGAAAAGTATTAGTTGAGGGGTCGTAATATTCCATCAAATTATCATCGTACTCGCCATTTAATGGGTACGACCCCATTTCTATATGTTTCATGACCCTATCGTAATTAGCCTTGAGTCTCTTCCATCTTAAAAAGTTATCTCGTTCCTCGTCGCATATGGCTTTGACTCTATCTACAACAGTCACATCATCAATATCATCAAAAATATCCTCGGGCTTTATATCCAACTGCTCAAGAATTTTGACGTTAGAATGAAACGTGGGAGACAAAATCAATATCCGATCCATAGCCCCAGTCTCTTTGTACATACGAAGCAGGTTTGAGATGGCCGTGGTCTTGAATGAGCCACGCTTGGCCACTGCTATTCCCACGGTGTGGAGCTTACTCAGGTATGGAGCGGTCTCAATACGAAAAGCATCCCCAGAAATGAGTTTAATCTTCGCTTTGGGTTCATTCCTCGTTTCAATTTTCATATCTACTATATAGAGAGATAAAAATGACTAATAGGTGGTACGACGAATTTAACTCTACATTTTGGTTAACTTTGGCTGGAGCATTATTCGCATTTGGGGGCGTAGTCCTACAGGCTATTCTAAAATCTAGGTGTGTGGAATTCAAGTGTTTCGGCGTGAGCTGTGTGCGTGAACCACTACCAGCTGACGTAGATGATGAACTTGATACGTCTGAATTAGTTTAATGGTCGTACTCTTGGGGGTACGTGTTTACATCAAGGTAGGCTTGTGTATGGGCATCTAGTTCCGTGAACTGAGGTGTTCCCGTATGTAGAGCCTTTTCCTCTTCAATTTCATCGGGGATCAACTCCGCATTTGTGATGTACCAATCTTTTTTCTTATTACGAGTTGTAGGTTTCCAGGTTCGCCCCGTCCATATTTTAATTTTAGACTTGATATCGGCTTTGTTGATGTATATAAGCTGCTTCTTACACCTATCCTCTAAGTCTTTTAGGTACAGCTTATTCTCTTCGTCAGCAGTCTCCTCGTACTGTCCCTTAAGCATCTCGTCAAAATCATCTTGCTCCAGATACTCGTCCGTCTCTTGATCAACGATTGCTGGGACTGTAGGCTTGGTAGGTCTGTATGCCTCGCACACCAGTTGTGCGAAAGCCTGTTGGACATCCTCACGTTTTAAATAATCTTGCTTGATGGTAGGATCGGCTGGTTTAATATGTTTCGGGATTTCCTTACCAGCATCCGTGTACTGTTTTTTACGTTTTATCATCTCATCAGGATCAAGATACTCACTGTATGTGGTGATGACTTTGACTTTTTTCTTCGTAGACCAGTCAAAATTACGAAACTGGGGGATCTTATTAAAAAAAGCCCAGAAAATACCCTGTAACTTGAATTCTTTTTCATCTTTGTTATTCTGTCTAGCTTGTTGGTAGTCACCTCCAGAGGCTACATTTTTTATCATTTCACCCTCAAGTGGGGCTGTCGGGCATTCGTGAGCCATCACGAGTCTTTTATCCTTAATTGATACCTTCCAGCTGTCTCTCTTGGCTATGTCGCCAGAGTTTGTCTTCGCACAGAGACTCCCTGCGTTGAAGATGCCGCAGAGAGTCTGGAAACTGTTCACTGCGAGATCAGTCAAGGAACTTTTGCCCGAGGACGGGAGTCCCTTGACGATCACAAAGACACGATCTTCCTTTTCACCAGCCAAACAACGAGCCAAGAGGGCTAACACGTAGTCCGCCTTCTCCTTGTCTCCGTATACATCAAGTAGAATCTTATTGTATACGGCCTGTACGAGTTCTTGACTCTGTTTTTGATACTCAATTAATCCACGTTTCGTGAAGTACATAGAATGGTCATACGGTATCAACTCCTGCCGATCACAGCAGTACACACCATTTTTGAAGGGTATTTTCTTGTGAATCGTCACATCCGCATTTTCTCTCCATTGGTGATCAGTCTCAACCAGTCCGATTAACTGAGTACTGATTTCGTTCTGAAATTTAGTACCACCCCTCGTATCATCGGGAAGTTTTGTTGAAGCATTTATGTACCGTCGCAGTTCCCCCCAACTTTTCTTATTCATCTGTTCATACACACCGTATTTAGTCTCCGTCGGAGGTCTGAACCAATATATCTCATCTTCACCGTAAATGAAACGATGACCATCTTGCTCCATTTCTTTTAGGAACGCTATGGCGAGATCAGTGTGACTGCGATCGTCACAGGATTCGTCTGTCGTTTCGTTTTCATCCCCAAAGATTTTAGTACTGTCTGGTATCATAGATTTCTTCACGAGACTAATTTCGTAGCCTAATTTTTTCTTGACTGCTTTTTCAGAATCTCTGAGTACTTGATCAGACACATTGAGACTCTCCACTAAGAATCCATCGTGAATTATTGTGGAGGTCACATAGTCATTATTAGTGAAAGTTTCCATCACTGTAAGAACAATTTTCTTTTCTAAATCTTGAGCCAGGTACGAGAGACCCCCACCGAGAGGATTTTTTCTCTCTTCAGCATTTTCGCTTTTGGTGGCGATAGCTATATAATCTTTTCCGTAATCGCTGAGTCTTAATATCGCATCGGCGTTACGTTTAAACTCAGTCTCAAAATCTTTAAGGAACTGCGGGGTATCCCAATCAAGATAGTTTTTTTCTTCCTTATCACCCTTCCATACAGAGAAACACACCTTTTTAGATGTGCCTAGATACATGATACGGATGAATTGGAGCTTAGCCAAATCTCGTTTGTCCTCATCAGAGTAGTTTGCGTATATACTTTTGATCTTCTTGTAGTCGGTTTTGTTATCGTTTAAGTTATTTAAAGTTTTGTTTAGAGTAGTAATCATATCTTGTAGCATCGGTTCTCGGTTTTTAACGTATTCATCAAGTAGCGGACAGTCAATATTTTTCTTTTTAAATTCTTGGGAGAGTATAACAGGGTGAGCATTCACAATATCAATATCTGTGTATTTCTCACACATCAAATACTTTCGTATATTTCGCTCTATGCCCTGTACAGAGCAGCAGCCTTCTTGGGGAAACAGGCGACCAGCTTCTTTTTTTACTGCGAAAGTGACCTTATGCTCTCCATTCTTCAGGGATTTTTTTAGTTTTTTCAGGTAGGTGTGGTACTCTTTTGCTACGTGGGTGCTATCCAGTAGCTCTTGTATACGATCGGGGTTTATTTTTTCAACACAGGAGAGGGTATTCATTATTAGGGGGCGGGTTATAATTTCATATGGAGGCTTGTCTTTAAGCCACTTTAAGGATACTCACGTTTTACCTTAGATGTAAAAAAATCCAAAAATCCAAAAATCCAAAAATCCAAGAGTTTAGTCCTTCTTCTAAAAATTCGCACCAGTTCGTCATCCAGATTTGTAGAGAGTTCGTCATCCACGGAGGACACATGAGGTGGATTTCGGGATTTCTGGATTTTTCAAAGTCCGACCAATATTTGCGACCGACCGCACGAAACAGCCTCCCAGTATATATTGGGTCTAATCTTTAAGCTACTTAATCGGTACTTTCGTACTTAAAGACGATCGTCACAAATCATCTTTTTAAAGGTACTTAAAGAATCCGAGCTATAGAAGAGTAGAAGACGAGAAGATGACTGATTATACCAAGGAAATTTCTTACAGCGTATGTAACCGTGGTATGGATGATACGGTCGTTGAAATTGAAGAGCGTACCACTTATCATGCGGCGACTGTTCAGGGTATTTAC
>VMHT01199737.1_pt1 | contig 11072 bp, 9 predicted proteins | sample 4693611 | NCBI WGS metagenome assembly VMHT01 (sample SAMN12280063, study PRJNA550983) | marine metagenome | isolation source: seawater sampled from same location over 5 years 0.02-0.2 micron viral filtrate | place: USA: collected off the coast of southern California halfway between the port... ... | reverse complement strand
AGTGGCAATTCAAAAAGAAGTAGGTGGTTTAGTAAAAAACCCTAAATTACCCACAGGTGCTACGGTTACTCCGCAAGCACAGCAGGTAAATACAAATGAATTGATGGCAACTTCTGGAGCAGGTACTACCGCTCCAAAAGCTTCTACTACTACTACAATGGCTCCTACTGCCCCTACAGTAACTGCACAAACTGGAGGGACATCTTCAGCACAAACAGCAGTTACGCCTACAGCAGCACAAACTTTTACAGCAGATACAGCAGCTGGTTTAGCTCCTCAAATGGCTGCACAACAAGCAACAGGTGCTTTAACGCAAGAAGCAGTAGCACAAACAGGAACTATAACAGACCCTGCAACTGTTAGAGGACAGCTAAAAGATATTACAACAGATATTGAAAATGCAATGGCATCAGGATCACCCCTTCCTGCATTTGCTAGAGGTGCATCTAAAATGGCTATGGCAGCTATGGCACAAAGAGGGCTATCAGCCAGTACAATAGCAGCTGATGCAGTGGCTGAAGGCGTACTTAGAGCATCTACACAAATAGCTGCTGCAGACGCTCAGACTTATAAAGATATGATATTTCAAAATTTAAGTAATCGTCAACAGGCAATGTTAACTAATGCTCAAAATTACTTTCAAAGAGATATGGCAAATCTTAGCAATAGACAACAGGCGGCTATGACAAATGCCCAAATAAAACAATCATTTCTTTTATCAGATCAAGCAGCTGTTAATGCATCTAGGCAATTTAATGCAAGTAATAAACAACAAACAGATCAATTTTTTTCTAACTTAAATGCAAGTATACAAGAATCAAATGCAAAAAGATCTGATGCTATGAATCAATTTAATTCTTCTGAAACAAATAGAATAAATGCACTTAACGCAAATAATACAGTTGCAGTTAATGAGGCTAATGCACAAAGAAGAGCAACTATAGAACAATTTAATACAGGACTACAAGATCAAAGAGATCGTTTTAATGTAGAAAATCAAAGAATAGTAGACCAAAGTAATGTTGAATGGAGACGTGCAGTTAATACAGCAAATACTGCAGAAGTAAATGCAGCTAACCAAATAAATGCACAGAATGCTTTAGACTTATCTAATTATTCTATGAATGCACTGTGGCAACAGTGGCGTGATGAGGCATCATGGGCACAAACAGAAGGTGAAAATGCTAAGAACAGAGCACATAATTTAGCAGTAGCTGCATTAGAAAGGGCTACTACATTTGATATTATGGATGCACAAAAGAAACAAAAGTTATTAGAATTATTAGGATCTTTTGCTGTAGGTGTATGGCAAAAGAAAAATCCATAGGAGGTAAAGAATGAAAAATTGGATAGACACAGGTTTAAATTTTTTAGGAATAGGAAGTGGTGGCTTTACTGCTGGAGATTTACTGGCTGGTGCAAAAGCAGTAAAAAGTTACTTTGATGAAGATGATGGGCCAGGAACGTTTGGAACTGGATCAGGAGGTGTAAACTTAACAGGAAAAATAAAAACAACTGTAAGCAAACCTAGATCAGCAACAGCAAATAAAATTGCTAAAAGTCCTATAACTAGTCAGGCTGAAGCAACAGTAAATAAACATAGAGCAATATTAGCTAGAGCTTTAAGCCAAGCCGTAAGTATAACATCAAAATCAAAAAGGACATAACATGGCAACACAACCAATTAAAGAACCAGATTATGATGAGTTTAATGCTCCTATTCCAGGGCAATCTTTAACAGATGAGCCTGGTAAATGGGCTTGGGAAAATCCACCTAGGTATTCTAGAGTAGATGAAGTTGCAGATATACTTATGGAAAGACTGTTTGAACAAGGAAATACAAAACAAATACTAACTATGCTAGATTCTGGTGTACCTGTTGAAGGTGTAGCTAAAACTATATTGTTTACAGGATTTGCAGAGGGAGAGTATAGCCCTGATGTAATGATACTACTTGGACGTTTAGTATTTGAAGCTATCTTAACTATTGGCATGATTGGTAAAATAGATAACTTAAAAATTAAACTAACTCCTGACGAAAAAGAAAATGATGATTTTAATTTTGAAATGGCACAGTTAAAGTTTGCACAAAAAATGGCAAATAAGCCAAAGAAAAAAGAAGAAGTTAAAGAAGATAAAGAACAAGATGCTATGGGTATTATGGCAAGACCAATGGAGGATAAAGAGTAATGGTAGATTTTGCAAGCGGCTTAATGAGTTTTACAACTGGTGGTTTAAAAACTTATAATAGATTAGAAGAAGAGAAAGAACAAAGAGAACAGGGTGTAATTGGTGATGCTAGTTTTAATGCATCTGAAAATGTTAGACTTATTGTAGAAGATGCTGCGTCTTCAATAAAAGCAGATAGAGATAGCTATAATAAAATTTACAAAGGTATGGAAGCTAATTTTAATACAATTGCATCTGAATATGGACCAGACTATGATCCAGAATTAGACATTCTTGCTGCAGAAAGACAAGATCTTTTTGTAGGTGATTTAGATACTGTTAGATCTAATGTGCAAAATTACTTAAGAGTTGGCCCTTTATCTGGAGATATAACTAAAGAAAGTGACGTATATAAAAGTTATCAAGAAGCTTATGGAGATGTTAGTGGTGGAGAGTTATTTAAACAAAGAAGAAAAACTATGAACACTCAAGTAAGAGATAGTATGTCTCAGATAATAGGAGCTAATAGTAGTAAGCTTTTACTAGATCCGTTTATGAATATGGATGCACAGCCAGGAGATGCAACTTATGTTAGTCCTAGAAATTTAGAACGTGCACAAGAAGGTAGAATATCTCGTGAAGATTTTGTTTCAAACATTAATCAGCTAATGGATTTAAAAATACTAGATCCATCAGAGCCTGCAACTAGAGGTGAACTTATGCAAGCTAGTAATTTTGTACCTACAGCCACTGTAACTGATATGAGAGCCGCATTAAATGCTTCTGGGGTAACAGATCCTTTTGAGCAAAATGTAAAAATTATGGTACAAATGAATGAAGTTGTACAGTCACTAAAAATGCAAGGTAGTGAACAAGATGCTACAAAACTATTAGTAGAAAGAGGAGTTATAACTCCTGATAATATTGCTGTTATGCAAAATAGTATACAGCCTTTAATATTAAATAACTTTGAAGATAGAATACAAACTATAGCAAATGGTCCTGGTCAAGCAGGCTTAATGATGACAAGATATTTACAAGATAAAACAACATTTAAAGCCCAAGATCCTGATGGATACGCAACAACTTTAGGGCTTGTAGAAGAACAAATGCAAAATGCTATAAGAGATGTTAATGATACTGGATATGTAGATATGGTAGGCAAGTTTGTTAAAACTTCAGACCCTGTTTTAGCTGCAAAAATTAATCCAGAACTAGCTGTACCATTTTTTACAATAGATCCTAACACTGGAGAGCAAAACACACAGCCTACTCCTGGAATAATTATACCTACTATAATGGATGGTATGTTAAAGATAGTAGACTATAATGGTAATAGCTTAGGCACTATGCCTTTATCTCAATTTTTTGCTGTATCTCAAGATAAAGATACAAGAACAGAAACAGAAACTGTTACTGGTGGTGGATACACTATTGAGCGAGAGACTAAAGTACTAGGAGATACACCAACAATAGCACCTTATGATGCCCAATACGGAGTAGTTGCTGGTAATAAAATTAGAGAATTAATATATCAAAACAACGGTGGACAACAAGCTGTTCTGTCCATGGTTGGAATTAATAAATAGTCATGGTGAATACACTTCAGTTTGCTCCTCTACCAGAGGACAAAGAAACAGAAACTAATACACTTGTACCTACAAGTCCTACTATAAATTTTGCCCCTGGCAAAGTACAAGAAAAACTTAATCTTTTTGAAGATAGCATCTACGAGATGCAAGAAAAAACAGGCAATGAGAACATACCTTTTGTTGATCCAATAGAAGTTGAGAATGCAAACTTAGGATTTCAGGGTTGGAACTCTTTAGGCTATGGATTTGCTAGTAGTGTGTCAAGTGCTGTTTATGATGCATCAGGAGTGGCGGGTTGGCTAGATCGTCTTAATGATAATATTGTAACATTAAGTGGTGGTGATCCTGAAAAAGTAAAAATGGAATATGCTTTTGGAGATGAGTTAGCCTTAGAACAAAACTATTCTAACTATGCAGAGTATCAAAAAGTTTTAAATAAAGCACTAGAAAGAAAAAATTATAGAGATTCATTAGATAAAAATATACTAAAAAAAGGTTTAGTATATACTGCAGCTGCTATAGATTCATGGGAAGAATCTTGGAAAGGTAGAGCAAAAGAAATTACTCCAACAAGTATGTTTAATATTGACCCATACTTTCAGCCTACTGGAGTTGCAGAACAAGTAGTAGCAGGATTTGGAAGTATGCCTGTTGCTATTACAGAATATGCTGGAGCCACTGCTGCAGCTGCTGGAGCTATAGCTTTAGCTACAGGAACATCAGTTGCTTCTGTGCCTGCAGTTATTGCTGCTGGTACTGGATTTGCTGCTTTGTCTTTTTTAGGTTCTTATGAACAAGAGCCAAGTAAAGTACTATACAACACTGTTGTAGGTTTTGGTGAAGGTGCTGCTTTTGGTTCTTTAAATAGATTGCCTGGTTGGAAATCTAGAACAGTTGCATTAGGTAGTATTGGTGCTGGATCTGCTGCACTTCATGGAGGTGGTAGTACAGAAATTATATCAGGTGCAATTACTTTAGCTACACTTGGTGCTGCTGGTAGAGGTTATGAATTAGTAACAGGTAAAGCTATACCTGGTATGGACACAAAAAGGCCAGAAGGTGAAAGTCCTGCACACTGGACATTCTTTGAAGCTAAAGATATTTTAGCACATGATATTGTAAGATTAGACAAACACTCAAAACCTGTAAGAGAGTATATAGAAACAGATGGAAAAGGTTATTTTTTAGAATCTGAAAAATTACCATTTGAGATTGCTAAAGAAAGTAAAGAAGCTCTTTCTAAAAAAAGAAAAAAAGATATAGAGATGGAGCTTGGCAATGCAGAAAGGCTCATTGTAAATAGATATACAGAAAAAGATATAGCATCTGGTAGAGACACTATTCGTTTTGATAGAGTTGATAAAAAAACTAAACTAGAAGATGTAGCAGATGGTGTTAAGCCTAAGTTAAATAAAAATGTAGAAATACCAAAAGAACATGTAATTAAAGATGGTAAGTTTTTAGATTATGTATTTTTTTTAGATACTGCAACATTAAAGTTTAGAAATAAATCAGAAGTTATATCAGAAAAAACAAAAGAAGATCGTCCTGCATATGAGATTATAAAAGAATTTGCAGAGAAGCAAGCTTTCTTTGACAGGTATAACGGCACTAATAAAATTGATGGCAGACTAAAAGATATAAATGAAAATACTATAGGAATTTCATTTAGACAATTACAAAAAATATCTAAGCTAAAAGGCAAGCAACATGACTGGGCAAGATCATTAATTAAAGAAGCAACCAGAGTTAAAGAACGAAGAGATAAAGATGTTAATAATAAATTTAGACAGTATGCAGATATTATACAAAAAAATAGAGATGGTCTTGATAGAATATTAAACATAGCAGCAAGAGTTAAATCTAATCCTGGAGAATCAAAAGCAAGAGATGCAGAAGAATTAGTGAACGCTATAGTTGAAGTAAAAAGAGATAACAAAAATCCTAAAGAAAAAATAATAGAAGTTAAAAAAGATGAGACTGGTAAAGATGTTGAAAGGGATATGGTTGGAGATGGTAAACAAACTTTAACAGAAGTTATAGGAGCATTTGCTGAACAACAACTTGTACCATTAAAGTTAGCAGGAGATGCAACTAAGAATAGTATAAAATTATTTTATGCAACTAAATTAGTACAGCTTGAAAACAAAATTGATGCAGCATTTAATGATATTGTATATAAACAAAAGACTCAATTTGATGCAGAAACTAATCCTAAATTTATAGAAGAGAAAAAAGGTTTCTTACAAGGTGGAGTGTTTATGCGTTTTGCAAACTCTATGGGTGGATTAAAAACGTATAGATCAAGAGATGGTGCACTTACAGAATTTGAAAGTATTCTTCAAGGTAAAAGCACGTTTGATTTTAAAGGTCAAAGAGAAGCCGTTGCTTCTATGAAAAAAATTATAGATACCATGATTGCTAGAGAAATTTTCATGGAAAAAAAAGCAGCTGAAAAAATAAAAAGTAAAGATAAGAAAAAAATTAAAGCAGAGTATATGAAAAAAAATGACATAGGTGAATACGTTTATCAAATGTCATATAAAGATGCTCAGAGTCAGTATAAACTTACAGACTTTGAAGTTAATGTTTTAAAGAAATTAGATAAAGGATTAACTGAAGCTAGGCAATATCATAATAAAGCTATGGAAGAAACTGGTGGCCGTGCTATTGAAGAACTGCCTAACTACTACCCACATGCTTGGTTAGGTAATCATAGATTTTATATAAAAGACCCTACAACAGGAGAACTTATTGGTAGTATAGTTGGAAATAGTGCAAGAGAAGTTAGGGATCAGTTAAATATATTTAGGCAAAATTATCCTGAGTATGCAAAATACCCTGCAGAATATGTTAAAAAAGATAATCTAGCAGGTAAAGGTAAACAAGATTTACAAGAAGCATTCTTTGAAGCATCAAGGTTAATGGAGAAAAAAGATCCAACATTATCTTTAGCATTAAAAGAATCATTTAGAGAATATCAAAGAAAACAAACTTTTGCTAGAGTTAAAACAGAAAGACGTGGAGTCGTAGGTAATATAGCAGGTACAAGAGAAGGTAAAAAAGGACTTCAAGATTTCTATGATGTATATAAAGGTTATATATTAGGTGCAGTTAGAACAGCAGAGTCTGCAAGATACCAAAAAGAAACTGCATTACTAAGAGATGGCACTGATCCTAGAGTAGCACTATTACATAAAAAGTTTCCACAACAATTTGATTTTGTAAATAAATATGAAAATAATTACTTTGGCAGAAACCCTAATGCTTTTGCAGCAGCTCAAGAAAGAGCAATAAGGCAACTTGGAAGAGCTGCAATATTTGAAAAATTACCAGGGTTTGACACAACAGTTGCTGGTGTAAATGCATTTACTTTATATACAAAATTATTATTTTGGAATACAAGATTTTTAGCATCACAGATTGTGCAGCCATATCAAATGGCACCACAAAGATTAGCTTGGTTGCAAAAAGAATTTAATATTAAAGGTGATATTGGCACGGCATTAGTAGAAGGTAGCCTTTTAACTTTTAGGCCAACAAAAGAATTTAGACAACTTATAGAATTAGCAGTTAAAGAAAAAATTATAGATACTAAATTTTTAAATGAGTTTGGATTGGAAGTAACAAAAGGTGGTAGAATTAAAGGACCATTTAAACAGAGCATGGAGTCTATAGCAGTAAGAGGCCTTGGTGGTAAAGGTATATCTGGTATGATGGAACGTCATAGTAGACTAAATGCACTTGCTATTATGTACTCATTCTTAAAGAGTGCAAAGTATGATAAAGCAAATGGTAAAGATGCACTATTTAGAGATGCTATGTGGAATACACAACAGCTAATGGTTGAATACAACGCACCTAATAGAGCGTTTATGTATACAGACCAAGGGCTAGGACCTATGGGTAGAACTTTTGGTTTATTTAAAACTTTCTTACATAACTATATGGGTCAAACTGCACAGTATGCTAGAACAATAGCAAGAGATCCTAAAAACTTTAAAAGTTACAAGCCTGCATTATTTCATTTAACATCTTCAATACTAACTGCGGGTATGTTTGGTGCACTAGGAGTTGCTCAAGTAGATGGTTTAATAACATTTATAAATGCAACACTAAAAGCAGGAGGAGTTACTGATGAAAAGATACCAACATTAACCCAATTAATGTTAACATCAGATGCACCTGTTGCAGCTAAATTTGGATTGCCATCAGCACTAGTTGGTGTAGATATATCATCAACAGTAGCGGCCCCAGGATTTGGATATAGAGATATATTTAGTTTACCAGCATTAGATTATTTATTTGGATTAACTACTACAACAAACTCAGGTGTTCTTGGAAGTGCATATAATATAGGGGTAAAGATGCGACAAGGTACTTATTCTGATGCAGATAAATACACTTTTTTAAAGGCAACATTGCCTCCTATTCTAATGGCAGAAGTTGATAGAAGATATGCTGGAGTTCCTATTAAAGATTTAATAGTTAGACCAAGAGAAAAAACAACATTAACTAATGAAAATAGTATATACTTTGAAAGTGTTTTAACTAGAGACTTAGATGGTAAACCAAAAACTAAATACGTTGTTAAAAATCCTTACAAAGGAATGAGAGGATCTATTGAAAGAGACCTGCAAGGTTTTCAAGCAAAGTACTCGGCAGCAATTAGCTTTGAAGAGTCAATACTTTTAAAGACTATTTGGGAAACTACTAAGATGAGTAGGAATCAAAAGAATAGTATAGATGCTATTGTACTATTTGGTGCTATGGAAAGTTTAGGTGGACGTTATGATAACCTTATGATAGCTGTAGATATGGCAAAAGATAAAGGATACACACAAGAAGAGTATCTTACAAAAGTAAAAAATAGAATATCATACATGAACAACACAGTATTATCTAGAATAAAAGGATTATCCAAAACATACAATATGGATCAAGCAGATTTTATTGATGAAGTTCTTAGAAATAATAATATTAATTTAAAATTTGGAGTAGGTATACAATAGTGGAGCCACGCAATATAACAGACTATATAGTTATTCATTGTGCAGCTACAAAAGCAAGCATGGATATAGGCCTAACAGAGATTAGAAGATGGCATGTTCAAGATAATGGCTGGCGTGATGTTGGATATCACTACATAATTAGAAGAAACGGAGAGGTGGAACTTGGTCGTAGCATTAGGGATACTGGTGCACATGCAGCGGGATACAATCATAAGAGTGTTTCTGTGTGCATGGTGGGTGGAATGGCTGAAGATAATTCTGCTGAAGCTAATTTTACTGCACAACAATGGACTGCCTTATTAGATTTAGTAAAACAATTAAAAGCAGAATACTCAGAAGCAGACGTTATAGGGCACAATGAGATAAGTGAAAAAGAATGCCCATCGTTTGATGTACAAAAATGGAAGGAAGATAATTTATAATGGGACCACTACTATCAATACTACCTACAGTATTAAAAACTGGTGCTTCAATATTTGCTAACAGACAAAAAGCTAAAATACTTATGTCTGATGCAGAGTTATTACATGCACAGAAAATGGCTAATGGTGAGGTAGAATATCAAGCAGCTGTAAGGCAATCAAATGACAAAGGATGGAAAGACGAGTTTGTCCTTATTTTGGTAAGCATGCCAATTTTACTTTTAATATGGAGTGTATTCTCTGATGACCCTTCTATACAAGAAAAGATAGATATATTTTTTGACAAGTTTTCAAATCTCCCTTTTTGGTACCAGGCCCTGTTTATCGGAATCGTGTCATCGATATACGGACTCAAGGGAGCGGAGATATTTAAAGGTAAGAAATGATCTGGGTTATAACAGCCATGCTAGTCTACCATGATGTAGACAAACCCAAGATGACTGACTATATGATTAAGTCATTTGATACTAAATATGAATGTATAGAGTATACTTGGCAAAATAAAGTAGATATGATTGAAGAACTATTTGATATACATAAAGAAGCTAATGGTAAAAAATTAAAAACATTTGCATTTTACTGTGAGAATAGATATGTGGAGTTAAACGAAGTATGAAGCTATCGGACAGCACATCCATCTCTCTCCCTGCTCGTAACCTTTTAGCAATTTTGGCAGCCGTAGCAATCGGCACAATGTCATATTTTTCTGTGATTGAGCGTTTAAATAAAATTGAAACTACATTGCAGTTAATGGAGAAAGATTTAGAAGCAGCTAATACTTTTATAGATTCTGTTCCCAAGGGCGGCATGGTCAGTCCCCAAGTCCAAGAGCTTTACATGCTCGTGGAATATCTTGGTGAGAATGTAGACAAGTTAAAAGAACAAATGGAAGCAGAGATACCTATGATATTAAAGAACGACATGGTTATACAGTTCCATGAGGAGAGACTAATAGACCTGGAGGAGAGAAAGAATGGAAACCATTAAAGTTGTATTTGCAATACTCATGATACAAAATGGTTCGACAATAGAAATGGTGCCAACTGAGGGACTCACAGATTGTTTAAAACAAAAACGTATTATCTCTCGTAACATTGGAGAGGAACAAGAAGGTATCTACATGCAGTGCAAGGAAGTAAAAGCAGAAGTATATGAAGATATGGGAAGATTAAAGATTAAAAAAATATATGACTAAAAATATCGCTATAGCTATAATAATTACAGTATGTATGTTGTGGGCTTTTAGTGCCTTGATGGATTCTGCTATGGCAGATGTAACTGGTGCTGGATCTACTACTAACACACAATCAACAACAGGAACATCAGCAACTAACACAGCTATAACAGGAGGCTACCACTCCGAGTCAACAACAAACTACCAATCAGGATCTTCATCATCTACAACTACAACAAACTCTACAACTAATAATAATAATTCTTATACTGGTGATACTAGAACTGTGCCTACAGCATCTGCTCCTGGCATCTCTGCTATGTCACAAGATTTATGCACTGTTGGTGTAGGTATTGGAATACAAAAGCCACTTATAGGTGGTAGTATAGGTATTACTAAACGTGATATGAATTGTGAAAGAATGAAACTATCCAAACTTTTATTTGACTTTAATATGAAAGTTGCAGCTGTCTCAATTTTATGTCAAGACTCTAGAGTATTTCAAGCTATGGAACATGCAGGCACACCATGCCCATTCCAAGGTAAGATAGGAGACTCCGCTAGAGAAGAATGGAAGAAGTACGATAAACAAAGACCAGACTATGAAGAATATGTAGCCGCATTACGTTACATGGAGAAAGTAGATAATAAGATAATTAAACAATTAGAAGCAGAGGAAGCCCCTAACGATGCTCAAATTATT
>VMHT01162718.1_pt1 | contig 11073 bp, 13 predicted proteins | sample 4693611 | NCBI WGS metagenome assembly VMHT01 (sample SAMN12280063, study PRJNA550983) | marine metagenome | isolation source: seawater sampled from same location over 5 years 0.02-0.2 micron viral filtrate | place: USA: collected off the coast of southern California halfway between the port... ... | reverse complement strand
AGGGACTTTCTCCATAATTAGGCAACAGACTATACTTTCTTCCTTGCTCTCTAAACACTGGTTTTCCATTTTCGTCAAAAAAAACATTTCTTCCAGTTTCTTTCGATAAAAAGTTTTTTAAATCATCTTTTGTTTGAAAAACCCCTGATCGAAAAATTGTAGATAGATCGGAAATTTGCTTATTTGCATAAGTTGTTTCTTTTGCAGGTATTGGAGATTTTAAATTTGGTTCTTTAAAAGGCTCTCCGACTGCTCCAAACCCTAGTTCATCCAATATTTCTTTTGTTGCATTGTCAAATTTAGCCATATTACATTAACCCAAATAAATTAATAACTTCTTGTTTAATGCGAAACTTCTGTTCATTACTTAAATTGTCCGCATCAAATGCAACTCCATCTTTCTCGGCTTGTTTTTCTGCATTTTCAAAAATATTTTTAGTCTCTTTGTCTATAACACTTTGAAAATTACTTAATGGAAGATTTTGTGCAACTTGATTGATGTCGTCTTTATACTCAAAGCCTTTTGTTAAAATATATCTAGTTCTGGCTTGCGCAAGTTTTAAATTTCTTAATACATCATCCATTTTTGTTTTGAATTCAGTCGGAGAATCGTTAAGCGAGGGAACAGTTCCTTCTATTCTTGTTGCTTCTGATGCGGCCATAGCAGCACCAGTAATCTCTTTAATTGTAAGATTTAAGTTTCTCAAAGTGTTACCTGCTAGTTTTTGCGTTCTTGCAACTAAACTTTGTTGATCAGATGATAAATCCATCCCTAGTTTTTCTTTAAATGCTAAGGCTTTTGCTCCAAATTGGTTTCCATACTTTAATAACGAAGGGTCAAATTGTTGCGCAATAGCTGTAATTCTTTGAATTGCATCTCCAGTAGTTACTAACTTATCTTGTAACGTTCTTTTAATTGTTTTATCTGTCGGAGGTTTACTTAAATCTACTTGAATGTTTGTGTCGCCTGTTTTTGATGATACTAAACCCATTAAATTTGGGTCTGACTGTATTTCATTGAAAGCCTCCGCATTTGATAAATTTTTTAACCGAGGAACATTGTTTTTTATAAAGTCGAATTTTTCTTGTATAGCTGACTTTGAAATAAACGGTGTTCCTAAATTTAGTGTCGTGCCATCAGACATTGGTTGCATTAAAACGGGTCCAGATTGAGTATTTAATTTAAAAGGAGAGCCGACTCGTTTAGTTCTCAATTGGTTTTGTAACAATGCTAGTTGCATTTGATCTGCACGATTTTTTCTATCCTGCTCTGTCTTATACATTTGTTGTTGCATAAGATTTTGAAAACCTTGCTGTAAGTTTTGTCCGAAAGACTGTCTAGGATTTAATAACGCAGAACCAATTGCAAATAATGGATTGCCTAATAATCCCATCATAGGATTTGAGTTTCCTAATAACCCCTGCGGTGATTTTGCTGCTGCATCCTGATAAGTAGAAAGACTAGCTTTTCTTCTATCAGGACTCATAAAAAACGAATTTTGATTGGATGTTGGTTGCCCAAAGAAAGAATTTTGAGGCGGTGTAAATATCTTTTTTAAAAGACTCATTATTGACTCCCCAAGAGACCGCCAACAACTGCTCCTGCTGGCCCTCCAAACTGATAACCCATCAATGCCCCACCGAGAGCGCCTTGCGCCCCTCCTTTTGGAACAGGCATCGTTGTTTTACTTCCTAAAGGCGCACCATAAGCCGCTGATAAATATTGTTGTAATTTGTTTTGTGGCATACCTTGTTCAAAATCAAATCGATTGATAGAGTCTTGTAATGCTTGTTGTTGATACCCTTCTGTAATGTTTCCAAGTGAGAGCATCCTATCAATGTCTGCATAGTCTTGTGCGGCTAATGCTGGTGCTGATTGCGCTGCCGCTAATTGTCTTGCTCTCTCTTGCGCATAATTATCAAAAGCGAGTCCACCTGCGGTATCTGTTAAAGACTTTGCAAACTGACTCGTTGCCCGGTCTTGCAATTGACCCATAGCATTAGAGCCATACCGTCCTGCCATCGATGCTTGCGAGTTAATCTGATTCATTGCATCGAAATATCTTTGACTAGCCGCATCTGCCGCAGTATTAAATCGATTGGCAAAATAGGGATTCGTAGCTGATAAATAATCCCCTTCGATTGTCGATTGAAACTGGCTTTGTGCAGCAGGTACTAACGGGTTTCCTTGTATTGCTCTGTTTTGTGCCGCATCTAATGCAGTTTGTGTTTGATCACTTGGTCCTACAAAAGTTTGCCCTGGAAAGTATACGGGCGATCCTGACTGATATAAATTTTGTGCCTCTTGTAAACCGTATTCTACAAAAGGTAATTGTGTCGGATTAAGTTCCTGAATTTGGGTTTGTGTTCCACCTCCACTCATACTCGTAACTCCTTAATATATTTTCTGGGAACAAAGCCTAAGCGTTTTGCTTTTCTTGCCCAGCCTTTTCTCCATGATTCAAATGTCATTGTTTTACACTTTGCTTCAATTGCGATTTCTTCTATCATTTGCCATTTTGTATAATCATCTATGTGTGGATCGCAATAGCCTGCCCATAAATGAAACGTTTGATTTGCTTGGATTTGACCGACAATAAATGCAATCGGTTTATCTACATTCAAAGCAATCCAGAGCAAGGAATGTCCGTTGAGAATATCTGCATAGATATCTTCTGGAATCCATTGTTCAGGACTCTTTTTTAAAATTAATTCTAATTTGGGACGTATATAATCCCAATGCGCCCGTAAATTCTTTGGCGCAACGTATACTTTTTCTATCACCCTATAATCGTGAAAGAAAAGGTTGCACTTGCCGCAATATTAATCGAATGACTAATTACCGCAGATCCAATATCTCTACTACTAATAAACATATCTCCTACAAAACTTGCACTAGCAGTATTTGTTGGCATAAAACTAATGACACTATCTGGGCCAATGCGCGCATCATCTAAATGAGTTTGAGTTGCACTTGATGCAGTTAAATTAATGGATCCCGTATTATTGATTTTTCCTGCCATTGCATTATTTACTACCTCTGATATCTGGCGAGGTTCTGCACCACTATAAGGAAGAACTCTATATTGACTCAACGCATCCCTCCTGCTTTAATATCTAAGTCTACAGAAACTGCACTTGTATAATTGCCACTCGGTAGCACTTTGATTCTGTGATACCTTCCATGCGATCTCACTGAGCATCTGTTTTCTGCATCAGCTTGGGCAACACTTCCAAAAGATATCTCTGAATCTAATCTTGCCCTACTTGCAATCGATACATTTGCAGTACCACCGTCAATCTGTGGCTTTGCCAAAGTAATGATGGAGTTCTGACTTACTAAATCTCCTGTTACAATTTCTGCTCCAGAGTTTGCCCCACTAAAAGCGACAATCTTTGCATCCTGTACACCAGCAAGTAATGTATTATCTGCCACCCAAAAACGATCATCTAAACTAATTCCTAGTGCATCAATACTAGAAGAATAATTATCTAAACTCTCTAACGTAATTCCTTCTGTCTCAACACTAGAGATAAAATCTGCGGTGGTTTCTCCTCTGCTCCATTTTTGAATCTGCCAGTTATAAATAATAATGGATTGCGCAGAAGAGTTATTGGTATATAACCAAAACACACATCTTCTTACAGGGTCAACCGCTACACTCATATTATTTAAGAGCGCAAGTTCTGCATCATTAAAGAAGAATCGATCTACCTTTTCTGCACCGATTGGAATAACCTTTGTTCCGTCGCACATATAAAAACCATCATCACTCAAAAAGAATGATAAGTTTCCATATTGCGCAATCGACTTAGGTTCTAAACAACCTAACCCTCTACTAATGGTGTCGAACTGAAAATACAAAGGGGCTCCTGCATAGGTCATCCTAGAAATACTTTTTTGTAAAAAGATTAATCCAAACTCGCCTCCTGTAATTCCCTGAATGTTTCCACCATCTGCTATATCTTGTGTATCACTTTGAGAAGTTGCACCAGGCACCCAATCTGTCTCATCATTAATATCTGACCAAAGGACTCTGTTTGGAAACTCATTCGTTCTTCCACAAACCACAAAGTCTCTAACAACACTTACAAAATGTGCAGTCGGTGCCGCACTTGCTACATCTGCAAAGATACTACTTGTGCCTAGTGTATAGGCTTGTAGAATCTCTTCTCCGTTTGCTGCTAATACAACCTTACCAAACTGGGCAGAGGACCACCTACCCGTATCTGATGCGCTGTAATTGCCTGCCTGAGAGATATTTGTGAGGTTTAAGTTTGATGATGAGTATTCAAATATTTTTGTACTAGATGTAGCAAAAACTTTCGTGGTACTTCCAAATCTTCCGCTAAATAATCCATTCAAATTATCACTAGCATCATTAGAAATATTCGATACCGATGGCAGTGGACCATAACCGATTTGATTCGGAATTACATTAAAAGCATCTACTAACGCTCCTGCCACTGGAGGTTGATCGGGTAGCCATTCACCAAAAGAAATCTTTTCCATTATGTCGATACGCTCATCGTCATAGGGTTACCAGAGTATTCAGCCGCATCATCCGATGCAGTAAGATTATTCTTTGCCCTGTCATATAACGTTGCCCATACAGCTAATCTTTGATCGTTCATTAAAAACGGTTCTGCTTCACCTAAAGAAGCATACAAAAGCGCATCGGGTGCAGTAACTAAAAAGGTATTACTCGTATTACTATCAGTTAGAAAATCTGGTGCTGCGTAATACAAAAGTTCTGCGTTATAACTCGTATCAGGTGATGGACCAAAGACAAAATTATCTCCTGTCATCGTAAAAAATACTGGTTGCCCACTTTCTGATGGCCTTCCATTTCTGTAAAAAAATGTTGGTGCTAAAAAATCAAGTTGACCTATCGGAGTTGTATCTAGATGCAACTCTCGCAGTTCTAAAAAATCCGATGGTAAAGCAACTGTCTGACTCGATACCGTCAAAGTTGTCTGCGTTAACATCTGGCGCAAACGCAAATCCCTTCGCAAACGAATCTCACCAAGTTTTATAAAATCTACAATCTGATTCGATAAGTCATCTCTTGCTAAATAATTAGCTGTAAGAGATTGCAATTCTGCATAGGTTGAAAAAGCCATTATACTTGTCCGGTTCTAGTTCGAAAGAAGCGATTATCTCCATCGTTTAACCATGCCTTAAACTTTTTATCATCTATGACACGAAAACCCTGGAGAATCTTTTTTTTATTCAAATCATCAATCACCGCTAAAGGAATTGATGCAATTTTGTTACCTAATAACTCATCCGACCATCTGGCGCGTTCATCATACAAGTTGTATTCTTTTTTGTTTTTTTCAACAATGTCAGTAACATCTTGCGTTTCAGTAATGACAATACCGCCCTCACCGTCGGGGTGATAGGTTGTTTTTTTTATTTCCATAATTTTTTGTATTACAAGAGGAAAGAGGGGTTCATTCATACCACACATCTTTTGGAGTTATATATGAAAACAGAACAAACCCCCCTAATTACAACTTACGCTAAATCAGCAATGATTCCATGCGCACCTTCGTTTAGGACTCCAAGCGTATATTCAGCAACTAATTGTTGTTTATTAGCTTGATCGCCTGCAACTGCAAGGTCATTCGTTTCAAAAGGACGCAGATAGTTTACCTCCGCGAACTCTGGATCGAGAACCAGTGCTATATCATCTGCCGAATTGCCAGCAAGCATAAATCTATTCGGAACAACGGATATCGTTCCAAAATCAGACATATACACATCTGCCGCACCTACAATCGTTGTAGGTTGATCAGCAGGAGCCATATACCTCTGAGCCGCTATGCCTGAAAATGCTGACACAGTTTGCTTATGCGCAGGCGTTACCATCAATACCGATGGATCTCCACCAGACTCATATACTTCTTTTACTACGGTTTTTAAAAGAGTCTCTGTAAAAGTTCTTTCAGCCTCACTTGAGTCTGTTCTGGCTGTCGTACCTAAAGACCCTGCAACACCAGCGGAGCCAAAGTCTCCATTAGTATTTAGCCAAGTTTGCAATCCACCAAGAGTTCTGGCACCTGCTGCACTACCTGCATTTGCTACCTGGTTACTCAATAAAATTGCCTCCATATCACGCTTAATCTCTTTAGAAGCCTTTGCAAGTTGATAAGCCTGCTCGGACTTTCTACCTGCCTTATCTACTGCCTCAAGAGTTCTTGATACAGAGATGGTCTTTTGCGAGATTTGGCATCGATTGCTAAGACGAGTTGTTGCAGAAAGTGTAGCTGTAGAAGCATCTGCGCCCTCTATTGCCGCGTTGCTTACATTTACAGAAGCCAAACTATCTGTTTGCCACTCGTGGGTTGTGTTTGTTGCTGTACCTTGACCAACACTGTTTAAAAATGGTGTGTCTGTTGGTGAGATCGAGTATATAAGGTCTTGTAAGTCCTCTCTGCCTCCTACAGCACTATGATTTGTAAATACTGCCATGATTCATTCTCCTAAATAATCTGTTCAAATAACCGGGCCGCATCAGCGACTTTGCCGGTTCGCTTTAACTTGTTTTTTAGCCGTTTGGTTTTCTCAGATTGAATGGAGTCGGATTTGGCAACACCTGCTTTCATCATCTTTGGAGCAGCCTTTACTTTCTTTTGTACATCCGGTTTCGCCGCCATCAGTTTGTCATACTGTGACGACTTCCATAGATGTACAAATAAGTCCGAGTCCATCAGTTGATTAAACTTTTGCTGCGTAACTTCTTCGGAAAAATTGCATTGCTTTCCGGTTTTTACAGCGTGTTCCCACATCTCTTTTTTCAATTCTGCCGCCTTTTGTTTATCCTGCAAATCTGGAATCACATCCTGCAAGATTTCTTTTTGCGTATTCAAATAGACTTCTGCATTGCGTTGAGTCTCCACTTGTTGCTCTTGGGCAAGGCGTTGTCTCTCTGCTTGAAAAGTCTGGATTTGTTTATCACGCTCCTGGCGTTCTGCTACCTTTACGGCATAACTTAAGGGATCACTTTCCTTTAAATGATCGATGTTTTCTGCTTGGTTTTGTTGAGTCAAATGTTGTTCAATTAACTGTAATCTTTGAGCATAAGTATCTCGTACCCGTTGGGCATCTTCGATTTTTTTACGCTCGCTTTCTAAATTACTTTTAACCTCATCTACACCTTTTTTCTCATGCGCCAAACTTTCTTGTTTCTTGCGAACATCGCGCTCTAGTTGATAAGACTTAATCAGTTCATCAAGGGTAACTTCAACTTCCTCTCCACTTGCCTTTACACGGTAAGTAGGAGTCTCTTCTTCAAGTGCCTCTTCTTCCTGATGTTCCTCTTCTTCAACTGCTGCTTCGGCTTCTACCTCTGCTTGTGCTTCTGGCTCAACGTTTTCTTCTTCTTTTGGCTCGGCTTTCGGTTGATCAGGTGATGCCTCCTGCTTTTCCATAAGATTTAAAAACGCATTTGCTGCTTGGTTCACATCCATCGATTGTGGACTAGACTCATGCCCTTCTTGGGTAACGGTCTCGCTCATACTATCTCCTTAAAATATTTTCCATCTTTTTTCTTCCATTTTGTCTGCTACTGCAATACATTCAAAATGGGCGTAAATCTGATCAATTGCCCGTATCATGCGAAACGCATTTTCTCTCACATCGATATCCTCAACGGGAGAATGAACAATTGTCTGTATATAGTTTTGTTTTAGCTTTTCGATCTCTTCTTTGAAAAACTCGTTTTCTAATAACCTTTTTGCTTTTTCTTCTATGCGCAAAATTTACATTCCATATTCATTAAAACTTTATCCATCAACGGTCGCGTCAGACCCAAGCAGATATAAGTTGTCGGTATCACCGTAATTAGCATTAAAAGACCTAGTACCTCCCAGATTATTACTATCTTCTTCACTTTCGGGATTAAACAAACCTCTCATAAAAATCGGAACCTGCGCAAACTGAGCAGGTACTCCAAACTCAAAGCCACTAGGTAACATATCTGTGTAACCTCCCACTCCACTTCTAAAGGTAGGAGTCTGTCCAAGGTTATACAATTGTGCTACGTTGTCATCTGCTCCAAAAAAACCTGTAGGAATGTTTGTAGGTAAAAAGTTTGAACCTGGTGTAATTTGTCTCAACTGCATTTCACTCGGAAAGTTTAATGCTTGCTCTGCCTCTATCGGCATACTCTGATTCCCTACAAATACTGCATCATCCATCTCAAACTGATTATCGATTGCTTGGGCTTCTGGAGAGTTTGTAATATTTGCAAGAAGAGTATCTAAGGGAACTCCAGACTGAGCCTCCGATAAATAATAGGCCATACCCACATCAGGGGCCAATGCTCTACCTAATTCCTTTTGCGCTTGTTGCTGAATTAAATACTCAGGTGAGTTCATTAACGTATTTATAATCGCATCGCTTTGCATACCGCCAAACGATTGCAAGGCAGTAGGATCTGCATCCCTCATAAGAAGTTCGTTATATAACTGATTAATAATATCTGGTGTCATGGTTTATCCTACGTTTGGGATTTCTGTATTCGTTGTTGTGCCTGCCGCTAACTTGCTTGCCTTTAATTGGGCTTCTGCTACAAACTCCTGTTTTTTCAGTTCCATTTCTGCCGCTGCCTCTTCTCTGGCAAGTTGAATGTCTGCCATAGCCTTTTCTCTCTTCAATTGGATTTCTGCTTCTGCTTTCTTTTTATTAATCTCAATTTGTGCCTGAGCCTGTGCGATTGCCGCCTGAATAGCTGGGTCAGACTTCTGGGGTGATGGCTGGCTCAAAGCCTGATCAACTTCTGGCGGCACCTCGCGGAAAAATGCCCTTGTATCTTTAAACCCTGCCGCTTCAATAAACTTGCCCAAAGTCTCTCTATACTGCCCAACACTTACTAATGGATTGCTAGGACCATACATCTTTATGATCTCTTCTTGTTTAGCCATAATCATCTGTAGCATTGCCATTTGTTGTTGCTGATCTCCTGTACCTAAACCAACATTAATGGTTACGTCATACTGATGGTCCCACTGTCTAGGGTCCATCTGGATATACTTACCTCTCATCCGTATCGTTTTGGGTTTATCTTGGAACTTACATACAAGTTGTAAAATCCCCTTCATTAAGGACTTCACTCCTGTTTCAGCAAAGATTCTAGCAATCAACTCTATCTTCCCACTTGCTGCCGACTTACTTGCCGCAATCGCTGCCGCAGTAACATTTTGCAATAAATCAGGAGATAATCCTTGCATTGCATCACTTATACCCGTTCTCTTACCATGCACCTGATCTAGATATTCCAACATCGGAAACGCTTGCGCTCCCACATTTTGTACACTCATAGGCACAATGGCATTAGGGGACTTCATCCTTACAATACCGCCTGCTTGCACATTCAACAGATCATCTAAATTCACCTGTCCCTCTACTGCTCCTACTCTTGGGCTAATCGATAAATACAAGCCATCTAACATAGAGCGCGTAATCGCTGTCTTTTGCTCTTGGATATCCGAGCATCGATCAGCTAAGGACTGACCATAAAACTTATGTGGTATCGGAAACGGACAAACACTATGAAATGGTATGTAATCAGTCTCACCGATATCGAGTAGTTCTTCTCCTGCATACACTGCACGAATAAGTTGCGCAATTCCTGACTCATCCACATCTGCTCGCAAATAACACTCATATACTTCAATCTCTTGCATCGCAAGGTCATCGGAGTCCATATCCGTTGGTTGCTCACCCTGGTCGTATCTTGCAACTCTCTCTGGTGTATAGGCCAGAGAATCATAAGCAGGCAGTCCTGCAACCACTTCTGCATCAAAACCAAGGGCTACTAAGTCTGAACGTGTCATTAACCGCCTATGCGCACAAAAAGGAGAGGTTTCGATATCTCTTGCCTTTTTACTAATCAAAAACTCTTCTGGCGGCAGATTTTCTACACAAATTTTGCCTACCGAGTTTTTCTTACGAATCCTAACGCTGTGAGAACGTATGACGATCTCATTGCCCATCTGATCCATCTGCATTGACTCTTGGGTATCTTGCTCAACAATTTCCCTGGAGCCATCTGCCATCAGCATCGTTAACTCATCATCAGTAAGGTTTTGATACTCCTCCTTAATGACATCAATCTTGGTTTCATAATATGCTTTTACAATGCCTGTCTTTTGCAACAAAGCATCTTTGAACATATGATGCAATATCTGAAAGCCGTCATTTTCTACATGGAAAATATGATTAATGTATTCTGTAGCTTGCGCGGCATATTGTTCACCATTTGGGTTTTTTGCCTCAAACCGCACCACATCATCACTTGCAGTAAATACACGCATTAACTGCGGTAATGCCCCGTCTACTGCCTCGGCTACTTCACCTGTTACAATCTGGCTTCTGCCTTCTTGCTCGTTACCATAAGGCTCTCTAAGGTATGCTTTTAGGGCTGCTCTTCTCTCAGATGTGGTATCACTCTCGATATAACCGAGAGCATTATCAATCTCGTTTCGAATTGCGTTTTTTAACTGGTTTTTGTTCAATTTTCTTTTCCAATTCGTTTAACCGTTGCTCTAAATCTGCAACCTTTTTGCGTAAAGTCTCTACACTTTCGCCTTGTTTAAATAGCATCATGTTTTAGATCACCCATTGATTATTTGCCTTTGGTAAGGCTCCCCAGTTTTCATTACTCATTAAATCTACTGCGCCAGATAAATACCGAAACGCATCTGCTCCATGACTACTTGCATCATGTAGTGGAGCACCAGGCTCACCTGCTGCGTTCATTGTTCTTTTATAGCGTTTGAGATGATGGATTAAATCCTTTGCCTCTTCCTTATCAAAGTACGTCCTAGGAAAGACCATCCTTGCCTTGATAATGCCTTGCTCTACATCGCCTCTACTTAATACGAATACATCTCTGCCCATCGAGCGCATCATCTCCTCTGTACTTCTGCCGTGTTTAAAGTCTCTATGTGAAGCATCATGCGGTAGATAATCTGTACCGTAATGATAATCCAACGAATCTATTTCTTTAACGTAGCTTTCAAGCGTTCTATGACTATCTTCAATATATTTAATGATGCGGATTT
>VMHT01158216.1_pt1 | contig 11073 bp, 8 predicted proteins | sample 4693611 | NCBI WGS metagenome assembly VMHT01 (sample SAMN12280063, study PRJNA550983) | marine metagenome | isolation source: seawater sampled from same location over 5 years 0.02-0.2 micron viral filtrate | place: USA: collected off the coast of southern California halfway between the port... ... | reverse complement strand
CCAGAGTTTGTAGTAGAGATACCCGAAGAACTAGAAGCCTTAAATAAAGTTCTTCCGATGATAAAAGATAAAGCTCTTTCTTTGCGTGAAGGAGCTATGTGGCTTCAACATATTACAGGCCGTAAAGTCTCACACATGGGCTTAAAGAAAATAGCCGCTAAGCATGGATAAAGATTGGGATATCAATCCCGACAGCTACTTAAAAGACAACGAAGGAAACTTCATACTTAAAGTAGACGGAACTCCGCGCAAAAAAGCAGGTAGAGCTAAAGGCTCAAAAGGACGAGGCTATACCTACCACTCGCAAACCAAAGCAAAGATGGATGCAAAGAAAGCAGTAAGAGAAAAAAACAAAAAGTTAAAAGCCGCTCAAGCTAAAGTAGACAATTATAAAAAGTCAATTACAAAAACTAAAAAGACTTTAAATAAACTAGAAGGCAAAGATGCCTCCAACGTCATAGAAGACGCAGAACTAAAATTAGTTCCTCCTTCTTTAGCAACCGAAGCTCAAGAGGAAGTAATCTTCAAAGCCAACGAAGGCCCACAAGAAGACTTCCTTGCCGCAGGTGAAACAGATGTCCTGTATGGTGGAGCCGCAGGTGGCGGTAAGTCTTATGCGATGTTAGTAGACCCACTGCGATACGCACATAGGTCAGCCCACAGAGGTTTAATACTTAGGCGCTCAATGCCAGAACTACGAGAGCTAATAGATAAGAGCCGTGAGTTGTACCCTAAAGCCTTCCAAGGCTGTAAGTACCGCGAAGTAGAAAAGATGTGGACATTTCCTAGCGGCGCTAAGATTGAGTTTGGATTCTTGGAGCGTGATGCAGATGTATATAGATACCAAGGACAAGCATATAGTTGGATAGGGTTTGATGAGATTACGCATTTGCCCACAGAATTCGCTTGGAACTACCTAGCTTCCCGTCTAAGGACGACTGATCCAGACATAGTACCCTACATGCGGTGTACAGCGAATCCCGGCGGTGTGGGCGCTACGTGGGTTAAAAAGCGATATATAGACCCTATACCACCCAACGAGTCCTTTGAAGGCGATGATGGACTAACAAGAAAATTTATACCTGCCAGATTGCAGGATAATCCTTTTCTTGCTTCTGATGGCAGATACGAAAGAATGTTAAAGGCTTTGCCGCCTACACAGCGCCAACAGCTTTTAGAAGGGAATTGGGATGTTTCAGAAGGTGCGGCATTCACGGAGTTCACTCCAGTACTCCATGTTGTTACACCCTTTGAAATCCCAATAAACTGGGAAAGAGTCAAGGGGATTGACTATGGCTATGCTTCCGAAAGTGCATGTGTGTGGGGAGCAATAGACCCAGAAGACGGAACACTAATCATCTACAGAGAACTGTACAAGAAAGGTCTACTAGGTACAGAGTTAGCAGAGATGTTAACAAACATGGAAATAGAAGACCCGTTCTCAGTTGCAGGTGTGCTTGATACAGCGTGTTGGAGTCGAACAGGTACTACAGGTCCAACAGTTGGAGAAACGCTCTTACGCGCAGGACACAAGCTTAGAAGAGCAGATAAAAATAGAGTTCAAGGAAAAATTCAAATCCACGAATACTTAAAAGTTACGCAAAGCGGTAGGCCACGATTACAAATATTTAATACATGCCCGAACCTGATACGCGAACTTCAAAGTATTCCTCTGGATAAGAGTAACCCCGAAGACGTAAATACTCATGCGCCCGATCATGCTTATGATGCCTTACGTTATTTAATAATGTCTAGACCTAGAATCAATGATCCATTGAGTCAGATGCGACAAATACAAAGAGAACAAGTATTTAGACCTGTTGATTCTACGTTTGGATATTAAATAGGAAAAACCTTTAATGGCAGATGATAATTTTTTTGAAAGTGCAAATAATATTTACCTAGCAGAAGTAGAAGGCGAGAAAGGTTTGAGCTTAGAGCTTGAGCCTGATTTACGTTCTATGCTTGTTGGTTTAATTGAAGATCGTTTTGCAAGTGCCGAAACAGCACGAGAGTCAGATGAAAGACGATGGATGCAAGCTTACCATAACTTCCGTGGTTTATATCCTAAGCACGTTAAGTTTAGAGAGTCCGAAAAATCTAAAGTCTTCATCAAAGTAACAAAGACTAAAGTACTTGCGGCTTTTGGACAACTAGTAGATGTAATCTTTGGAACAGGTAAATTCCCAGTAGGCGTAAGAGAAACACATATCCCCGAAGGAATTTCTGAGTATGTACACCTTGATAATACGCCAAGTATTGAGACATCCGAAGCTCCAGAAGGCATGTCAAGCCCTACAGAAGAACCAGAAAACCCATTTGATGTCGGATATGTAGGAGATGGTAAAGTACTAAAAGCAGGAGCTACAATGTCAGGCTCCGAAGGTTTATTTGAAAACAAAGTAGAAGGATCAGAACTAAACTTTGTTGATGGCCCCTCTCCTAATCCTCAAATGCTTGAAATGTCTCCTGCTAAAGAAGCCGCAAGAAAAATGCAGGAGCTTATCCATGACCAAATTGAAGAATCTAATGGCTCTAGTGAGCTACGTAATGCGCTTTTTGAATCCACCCTTTTTGGAACAGGTATCGTAAAAGGCCCATTCAATTTTAATAAAACATTAAGTAGATGGACTGTTGATGAAGAAACGGGTGAAAGGACTTATAACCCTGTGTCTGTTCGTGTTCCACGTATTGAGTTTGTTAGCATTTGGGATTTCTTTCCTGACCCCAACGCTACCACTATAGAAGAATGTGAATATACTTTCCACAGACACAAATTAAACCGCTCACAAATGAGAGCTTTAGCGAAGTTACCCTACTTCAATAAAGATCAAATTCGTGAGTGCTTATCAATGGGGCCTAATTACGAAGAAAGAGATTACGAGACTGAGCTAAAAGATGATCAAAGAACAGAAGATTATGGTTCAGAAAAGTTTGAAGTTCTAGAGTACTGGGGAATTATGGACGCAGAACATGCCAGAGAAGTAGGCATGGAATTACCAGAGGATGTAGACGATTTAGATGAAGTACAAATTAATGCTTGGGTTAGTAATGGTAAGCTTTTGCGTGGTGTTGTTAACCCATTTACCCCGTATAGGCTCCCCTATAATGCTTTCCCATACGAAAGGAATCCGTATAGTTTCTTTGGAATCGGAGTCGCTGAAAACATGGACGATTCCCAACAGATAATGAACGGCCATGCACGTATGGCAATTGATAACCTTGCGCTATCAGGCTCTTTAGTATTTGATGTAGATGAATCTGCACTTGTTGGCGGTCAAAGTATGGAAATTTACCCCGGCAAAGTCTTTAGAAGACAAGCAGGCCAAGCAGGCCAAAGCATTTATGGCATGAAGTTTCCTAATACTTCTCAAGAAAATATGATGATGTTTGACAAGTTCCGACAGCTTGCAGACGAACAAACAGGAATACCTAGCTACTCGCACGGTCAAACAGGCGTACAAAGCATGACACGTACAGCATCAGGTATGTCAATGCTTCTAGGTGCGGCAAGTTTAAATATTAAAACGGTTGTTAAGAACTTAGACGACTTTTTACTCAAGCCTTTAGGCCAAGCATACTATCAATGGAACATGCAGTTCTTTGAAGGCAAGTTAGGCACAGAAGGTGATTTAGAAATACACGCTATGGGTACTAATAGCTTAATGCAAAAAGAAGTACGTAGTCAGCGATTGACAATGTTCCTTCAAACTGCACAGAACCCTGCGATTGCACCGTTTGTTAAAATATCTAAAATTGTCAGTGAGCTTGCTTATAGTCTTGATCTTGATCCAGATGAAATCTTAAATGATCCAGAAGAAGCGGCAATTATGGCACAAATAATAGGAGCACAAAATGTTGGACAAGCAGATGGCAATCAAGCTGTCGCCCCTGACGAGCAACAAGGAGCTATGGGAGGCGTTCAAGGAGCACCTCAACAACCTCAAGACCTTGGAGTTACAGGCACTGGTGGTGGCAACATCGGAACTGGAAATGTTCCGCAAGCAGGGGAAAGTGAGTTCTCTGGTTAATCTAGAGCAACTAAAAGAACAAATATCAGAAGCTAAAAATAGATCAGAGGATTAATAACATGCCACAAGGTAAAGGTACATACGGAAGCAAAGCAGGACGACCACCTAAAAAAGAAAAATATATGGGTGGAGGACATTCAATGCTTAGTCGTTATGATGATGGTGGCATGGCTACGCCAAAAGTAACTGAAAAAGAAAAAGAAATGTATGGTGAAGATGCGGCAAGGTTTACATCTTTATATAATTCTTACATGCAATCTAAAGAAAAAGCTGATACGCCTGAACAAATGGAAACAATAGAAAAACGTTTTAAAGAAGTACAAGACAGCTTTGATGGAAATGCAGTTGGTGTTGCTTATAGACTTATGGATGAAGAAAAAGAAGGTAAAATGGAAGGTGGCATGATGAAGTACGCAGAAGGTTCTATGCTTGTACCACCAGAAATGGAAATGCCTGTAGACACCTATCCTAATATCCCCGAAGACGAAATGGCAGAAGCAAAAGCTTCACAGCTTCCAGACGATGAAATGGAAGATAAGTACTTAGAGTACGTACTTGATGAATCTTTAGATCAAGACGATCAAGAATATTTAATGAATGCTCTAGATGGTGATGAGCGTTTAAGCGGCATCTTTGATAAAGTCATGGATGTAGCAGGAGAATTCTCTGGCGAAGGCGAAGTAGAAGGCCTTGGCACTGGAGTATCAGATTCGATTCCCGCAAGGTTATCGGACGGTGAATTTGTTTTCACCAAAAAAGCAACCGATCAAATAGGCGCAGATAAGCTTCAAATTATGATGGACGATGCTGAACGTGCTTATGACGGCGGTTACATGAAGAAAGCGTTTGGCGGTATGGTAGACGACAAGCTCGAAGATAATCGAGCAGGTATGTATGCTGACGAAGAAGAAGAAATCAAAAAACAAATGATTAATTCTAATCGTATGCCAAGCATTAGATCGCGATAAGGCTACTCTATTTATAGACCCCTTATCATTTTTAAACCTAGAGGCCACCTTGAAGTATCAAGACCCTGTATTGTAAACGCGAACAGTACAGCCACCTTGAAAGACTAGCAAGCCCCAAAAGGAGAGTGACAATGACAACTGCAAGTGAAATGATAGACGAACCAGAAGCAAATCCATATAATGCTAGAAAAGATTGGCATGAGGATGTAAAACCTACAAACTCAGGAAGCGCAGACGGGTTATATTTTGAAAGACCTACAAAGGCCACCTCCAGTGACGAAGAGTCTACTGAAGCCCCCAAGCAAGGAAAACAAAATACTAATTATAAAAAAAGATACGATGACTTAAAAAAACATTATGACGAGAAGGTAGCGTCCTTTAAACAGAAGGAACAAGAACTAAGGGCAATGGCACAAAGTAGCGAACCTGCTTATGCACCGCCTAAAAGTGTCGAAGACCTAGAACAGTTTAGAGAACAATATCCTGATCTATATGAAACTGTAGAGACTGTTGCACACTTACAAAGCGAACAACAAGTCGAAGCAATCAGAAGTAAGCTCTCAGCTATTGAAGAAAGAGAGGCCGCTATTGCACGTAGAGAAGCTGAATCAGCCCTACACGCACAGCACCCCGATTTTGAAGATATACGAGGCGATGAAAAGTTTCATAACTGGGCAGAAACTCAACCCGAAGCAATTCAGGATTGGATTTATAATAACCCAAACAATGTTAATTTAGCCATCAAAGCTATTGATTTATATAAATTAGAAAATGGTCTAGCTAAAAATACAAAGCAGAAGTCAGCAAAGTCACAATCTTCCAAATCTGCGGCAGACTTTGTATCTACCAAAACAACAGGTGTAGATGCTAAAGAACCAAAGATATGGACACAACGGGAAATTGCCTCGTTGTCCATGAGAGATTTTGATAAATATGAAGCTGAAATTGATCAAGCTATTATGGAAGGACGAGTGCGATAATTTTTAATTATTGTCTTTTAGGAGTAACATAACATGGCTTTTAACCAATCAGATCAACTTTTTGAACAAAGTACAGATACCAACGGCAACTTTGGTAATTCTGTTTCAGGGCAAACTAATGCCTTTTTCATGCCTTCAATCTATTCTAAGAAGGTTCTTAATTTCTTCCGTAAGTCTTCAGTAGCGGAAGCAATTACTAACACCGATTATGCAGGTGAGATTGCTTCTTATGGTGACTCTGTAAAGATCATCAAAGAGCCAGAGATTACAGTTTACCAGTATGAGCGTGGTGCAGACGTAACTCAAACTAAACTGACTGATGCAGAGACTACTCTCATTGTAGACGTAGCTAACGCTTTCAAATTTAAAGTAGACGACATTGAAACTTCTATGTCTCACGTTAACTTTAAAGAAGTAGCGACTTCTTCAGCGGCTTACGCTTTGAAGGATGCATTTGACGCAGGCGTAATTGCTAAGATTATTGCAGGTGTTTCTGCTTCTAGCCCTAACCACATTCTTGGTTCTGATAATGCTACTGACCTTGCGGAAGGTACTTTTGACGGAACTGGTAACTTGGATATTGGTTTTGGTTCAAGTGAGCATGATCCAATTGATGTTCTTTCTCGTATGGCCCGTCTACTTGACGAGCAGAACGTACCAGAAGAAGGTCGTTGGTTCCTAGCTAACCCTGAGTTCTATGAAGTTCTAGTTCAAAGCTCTTCTAAGCTACTTTCTGTTGATTTCAACGCCGGACAAGGTTCAATCCGAAACGGCCTAGTATCAACTGGTAAGTTGCGAGGATTCGACATGTACAAGACTAACAACATTGCGGCCACATCTAATGCGGCAGGACAGTGTGTAGCGGGTCACATGTCAGCTTGTGCTACTGCACAGACTATCACTAGCACTGAGGTCATCCGTGATCCAGATAGCTTTGGTGATATTGTACGAGGCTTGCATGTTTATGGAGCTAAAGTACTACGTCCAGAGGCACTAGTATCTGCATTCTACGGTATCGACTAAGTAGAAGCATAAGAAAGGGGGATGAAATACTCCCCCAATCTTTTTAAGGAGTATATATGCCACAAGTAGGAACAAATGAAAAACCAATGATGATTTCAGCTAATCCACGCGGAAAAATACTTGGAGACACAGGAAGTTTTTACAAATCTGAAAATAAAAAAAAGTATGATGAAAACTACGATGCTATATTTGGTAAAAAGAAAAACACACAGGCGAAATAATTTATGGCTACATCCTATCTTGATTTAACTAACGAACTATTGCGAGAGCTTAATGAAGTCACTCTCACAACTGCAACTTTTGCAGGGGCTGTAGGTGTACAACAACACGTTAAAGATTCTTTAAACAGAGGATACTTTGATATTATTAATCAAGAACCTCAATGGCCTTTTCTTTCTGTAGCTGAAAGTGGCACAACTGATCCAATGTATGGCAATGTATACGTAGAAACAGTAGCAGGCACAAGATTTTATGAGCTAAAGCCTTCAAGTTCAGACATTACAACAGATTATAGTTCGATAGATTGGGACAACTTTTATTTAACAACAGTAGGTGTTTCAGGCGAAACAACTCCTTACACCTCAAGAAACTTGCGATTTTTAACAACCGAAGAGTGGAAAGATACGCGAAGAGTTTCAGAAAATTTAGACGATGCTGACTCACAAAACTATGGTGAGCCTAGCAATGTTATTAGAAGCCCAGACTCACGAAAGTTTGGACTCAGCCCTATACCAGACAAAGTTTATCGCGTCTGGTTTTTTGCATGGAACTTGCCAACAAAACTAACAAACTCTACAGACACAGTAGTTTTTCCAGAAATGTATACATCTGTATTATTAGCTAGAGCAAGATATTACATTTGGCAGTTTAAAGAAAATCCTCAAGCCGCCGCATTTGCGCTTGATGACTATAAAAAAGGAATGCGTAGTATGCGCTCTAATCTTATTGAGCCTACGCCTTCTTACTTTAAAGATGACAGGATGAGACTTATTTAATGGCCGCTTCTCAACCCTTTGGTATTTCATGCAAAGGTGGGTTAAATACTAACCTGAATCAGCTTGAAATGCTCGCTCAGCCGGGATTAGCTACAAAGCTTACAAACTTTGAGGTTGATCCTGATGGCGGTTATAGGCGAATAAACGGATATACAGCCTTTGGTGATACTAGACCAAATAGCGCTAACAAAATACTAGGCATGACAGTATATGCTGATGGGCTTGTTGTTTGTTCAGGTGATGGAATCTTTTTTAGCCAAGACGGAGAAAGCACTTGGCTTCAACTAAACAGAGCAAGTGTTGCAGGTTCAGGAGATAATTACACAGCCTTTACAGGCCGTAGTATAGATGCAAGAACTTCACAGGGTCAAGTAACTTTTGCACTCTTTGAAGGTAACACCGACTACGGACAACTAGTAATTACAGACGGAGCAAACAAGCCTTTCTTGTTTAGTATGACAGGAACAGGAAACTTAACAACTAGAACATTTTTTGCAGAAGAAGTAACAGTAAGCGGCTCTATTGCTCCAAAAGTTTGTGCAATACACGACAAACATTTAATTGTAGCAGGAGCGCCTACAGCTAAAAATACAGTATTTTATAGTACAAACTTAGACCCTAGTAGTTTTTCGGGTACTGGTTCAGGAAGCATTGTACTGCCCGATCAAGTAGTAGGCATAAAAAGCTTTCGTGATGATTTAATTATATTTTGCAGAAACAGCATACATAAACTTATAAATATAAATGACTCTAATAATATTGCTGTTGTTCCTGTTACTCAAAACGTAGGTTGTTTAAGTTCTCATAGTATTCAAGAAATTGGTGGTGACTTAGTATTTCTTAGTCCTGATGGCATTCGATCTGTTGCAGGTACATCACGTATTGGTGACGTTGAGTTAGGTTCAGTAAGTCGTCAAATACAATCTATTATTTCAAGCATAGCTTTAGCTGTAAATAGCTTTACAATTACAAGCGCAGTACTAAGAAGCAAGTCCCAGTATCGTTTGTTTTATAGTGTTGACGGTGCTACAAGCTCTGTATCAAAAGGAATTATAGGTACACTAACACCTAATGGCTTTGAGTGGTCAGAAACACTAGGAATACAAGCAGTAGGGTTTACTACAGGTTTTGATTCAAATGGCATAGAAAAAGAATATCACGGAGATGGCGCAGGATACGTATATAACCACGACACAGGCGATACCTTTACAGCTTCTGGAACTGTATTTGATATTAATGCAATTTATCAAACGCCTAATTATGACTTTGGTGACATAGGAACTAGAAAGACTTTACATTATGCAAAGATTTCTATTACTCCAGAAGGAGAAGTACAACCAACACTAAGAGTGCGGTATGACTATGAAGATACAGACATACCACAACCCGCAGATTATATTTTAGATTCTGTTCCATTGCCTGCCCTTTTTGGCACAGCAATATTTGGAACAGCAATATTTGGAGCTAGTAATGATCCAATGTTGCGACAAGCAGTACAAGGTAGTGGATCAGTATGCAACTTTAGAATTAGTAGCTCTGATCAAAAAGCACCCTATGCAATTAACGGTCTATATATAAATTACATCCCATCAGGTAGGAGATAACCCAAATGGCAGGAACAAGCTACACTAGACAAAGCACACTTACAGATGGCGATACTATAACAGCGTCACTCTTTAATACAGAATATAACCAACTAGTTTCTGCTTTTGCTTATGCAAGTACAGGCACTACAGGACACCAACACGATGGTGGAGCAGGCGAAGGCGGTAATATTCATACAATTGGCGACCAAGATTTTAATAATAAAATAGTTGTTGATAGCTCTAACAATCGTTGGAGTGTTTATGTAGAAGTAGGTGGCAGTGCCGTAGAACAAGTACGCATTGAAGACGGTGTAGTATATCCAGTTACAGATAGCGATGTAGATTTGGGTACAAATGTTCTGCGCTTTAAAGACGCATACATTGATAGCCTCACAGCTACAGGCAACCTTACAATTGGCGGCAATATAGATGTCGATGGAACTATAGAATTTGACGGTCTATCAGGAACAGGTTCAGTTACAGTTACAGACATTTTAGATCAAGATGATATGTCAGGCAATAGTGCTACAGCCCTTGCAACTCAACAAAGCATCAAAGCTTATGTAGACGCACAGGTTACTGCACAAGACCTAGACCTGACTGATGGCTCTTCAAGCATTTCAATTGATTTAGATTCTGAAGCTTTAAGTGTATTGGGCGGCACTGGTATTGATTCTACTGCAAGCGGCAATGGCGTAACACTTGCAATAGATTCTACTGTAACTACGCTTACAGGCTCACAGACATTAACCAATAAAACTCTTACTTCTCCTGATGTAAATACTCCAGACATTGATGGCGGTACAATAGACGGTACTGTTATTGGAGGCTCTAGTGCGGCGGCAGGATCATTTACAACCGTAGGCGCTACAGGAAATATTACAGTAGGCGGTACAGTAGATGGTCGTGATGTAGCTACTGATGGTACAAAGCTTGATGGTATTGAAGCCTCTGCAACCGCAGATCAAACAGCATCAGAAATTAGAACATTAGTTGAATCTGCTTCTGACTCTAATGTCTTTACAGATGCAGACCACACAAAGCTAAATGCTATAGAAGCCTCAGCAGACGTAACAGACACAACCAATGTTACTGCCGCTGGTGCCTTGATGGACTCAGAGCTGACTAGTATTGCGTCAGTCAAAGCATTAAACCAAGGCGTTGCAACAACTGACTCTCCAACCTTTGCCGCAGTAACGGTCAACGGCAACGTAGAGTTTGATGGCTTGTCAGGTACTGGGTCTGTAACAGTCACAGACATTCTCGACCAAGATGATATGTCGGGTAACAGCGCAACGGCTTTAGCGACTCAACAATCTATTAAAGCCTATGTAGATGCACAACAGAACACGGTTGATACATTTGCAGAAATACTTGCACTGAGCAATGCTACAGGCGGTACAGACATTGCAGTAGGTACTGGCGATGACATTACGTTTGCTGATAATTCTAAAGCAATATTTGGAAGTGGGTCAGATTTACAGATTTAT
>VMHT01220243.1_pt1 | contig 11074 bp, 13 predicted proteins | sample 4693611 | NCBI WGS metagenome assembly VMHT01 (sample SAMN12280063, study PRJNA550983) | marine metagenome | isolation source: seawater sampled from same location over 5 years 0.02-0.2 micron viral filtrate | place: USA: collected off the coast of southern California halfway between the port... ... | reverse complement strand
TATTTTAGATCCAGTAACATATGGTTTAGGTTCAATGCCCCACTCAAGGAACCTATCGCTAGGATAGTCACGAGTATGAGTATAATGGAGGCGGTTACGACTAACACGCCAATACCAAGTTGTTTCTTCATCATTAATCCACCTTCCATAATATGGCATATCCCAGAAGTACCAATCAATATTTTTATCAGTAAGATCTTTGATAATTTGTTCGTTGTTTTCAATGAAGCCCCAGAAGTGACTAACAAGTTCTATATCATTTATGTTTTTACGATCCTGTATTCTATCAAGCTGGCCAGGCCATCCTTTTAGTATACTACGCATTACCCAGTTACATTTGCTTTCGTTATTTTTTGTATTGTAATAAAGATTAGTACGCTGCACTAGTATGATCGCCTTGCCTTACATCCTTGTTATCTTCACTGTATTCACCTTTTAGATCATCTACAACATCATTAACATAACGTCCTTGAAAAGGAATTTGAAAAGGTGCATCTTTAACTTTAGTATATGCAGATACAATACTAACGTTATGTGCTTTACTATCTCTATTGTGAAGTTCATCATACGCACGTTCTAGTTCACTTAGTGGCGCACGTGGCTTTTTTTGTTCATAGAATCCCCAACTTTCAAAATCTGTTGGTATATCAATGTACCTGCCTGTGTTTTGTGCTAACCACATAAACTGCCACTTGTACCCATTTGCCGCTGCAATGTCACGGAATAGTCCCGGATGAAAACTATAAAAGCAGTGATTAAACCACGGAGCAAAAGGCAACACATTAATCATTGTGCCACCTACTTTACATAAGTTGTGCATGTTTTCAAACACTGTGCGCTGATCAAAGATATGTTCGCCAGTGCCGTTATTTGTTACATAGTCAAACTCTGTTGTATAATTGTATTTGTCTTTAAGTATAAAGTTGAGATCCATAGCAACTGCACGTAGTTCAGTGTTTACATCAATTGCTAGATAATCACTAAAACCCAAGTCCTCAAAATATTCCCAAACATACTGTACAGGTTTACGTATAGTGCATCCGCTTTCTTCTGCACACTTCGCAGTCCATGCTTCGTTATAACGAAAACGCTGGTTTCCCCATTCAACTACTGTTGGATTTGGTGCAAATTGTTTTGATAGTTTTGCAGTTGCTAACTGCATTACGTTATTAAATGCCATTTAAGCCACCTTACGGAAATGATAGTACTCACGTCTTCCGCTACCTCTAGCATTACCATGCTCAATTTGCTCAAACTTAGTAGCAAATGCTTTTAACATATTAGCAGTATGTTCTTGATTGTTTGGACGATCCTGTAGTTTTTGTGTTTCGTGTACAACAATACCTCCCACTGGAAGTAAACTGTAGTATGCATCCACAATCTCTTGTTCAGTTAAGCCACCAAAGTCGCGCAACTGAATACTAACTGCTAAACTTAGCAGCACATCATACTGTTTTGTGTTTGATTCTAAAAACTTGTTAAATGTTTCTTTTACCCAGGTAACATTTGTAGGCTGTTGATTAGGAAGTTCTACGTGTGGTTCAACACCTGTTGCATTTTTAACCATTGGTGCTACTAGCATTGTGATATAACCATCATTACATCCAATATCAACAACTGATTTGTCCTGTGTACAAACACTTGCCAAATTCATTTTTCCTACTCTGTCTACAGCATCATTCATGCCGTAACGCTTTTGATATTTTTTCCATTCGTTAACGATCTTATCGCTGGGTTGTGTAAATGTGGTCATGTTCTTCCATACCTCTCTAGGATTTCTTTTAGCAAGTTCTTTAACTTTGCTTTTATCTGGTATCTTTGCTGTTAGTTCCTGTATATAACAGGGCAAAGGATTTGTTAATGTATCTATTAATATTTTTCTAAAATGATCTGGATTATGATTAGCATACAGTTCTTTAAATCTATCACTCATATTTGCTTCTGCTTTACTGCCAACAGGGCAAGCCATTTCAAAATCTATTAAACTTATTTCTCCGTCATCTATACAAAAGTTGCTTAGTGGAAACACACCTTGCTTTATTGCTTTTGCTTTACTATCTATGCCTACATAAAAATAGCGTATTTTATGTTTCTCTAATGCATCTGCTATACTGTGAGCTTGTTCTAAGTATAGCATAAGATTGTGTTCTTGCCAAGTACTAAACAGGCTCTCACCACATGCAGTCATTTGTATGCCTAAATGATTTTGATTGTATTGCAACAGTTGAGGAAAGTGTAGTTCACCTTTCAAACGTTGTAAACACGTAACTTCTCTATCCCAGCAATCTTCATACGTACCGCGGCTTGGCTTGAGAGGCTTTTTTCTAATATTGAAAATTTTAACAACTTTTTCATCTTCAATAAAGACTCCGCTAGTTTTTCCTATACTGTAACTCACTTTATATCTTCTATTGTCTTTACGTTATAATGCTCTCTATAACAACTTAATATTTCTTCTTTAATATCATTACCAACAGTGCCTTTGTTAATGTCATTAAATTCAGGCCAGCCATCGCCTTTCATTTTTTTATAAAAACTTCTTTTAGATTGACTAACATACTTTTTATTTCTATTATCAGTTAATATTTCATTAATGAGATCAGGATCACTCTTAGGTAGGTTTAATGATTCCAGTACATTATTCCAATATAAGTCCTTGTATTGATACACTGCTTCATGACTAACAACATTTATATCAACATCTATCTCAGCAAGTTGTTCTGTCAGTGTTGATAAATCATAACTTCTATCATTTCCCCATACAAAATTCTGTAATTCAATGATATTTTCATCTCTAGACACTAGTATAACTTCAATATCAATAACATACTTTCTTGCTTCTTTGATAAAACTAACAAAATCAGGTACTACATTTGTCCATTCATCATCAACTTTCCCATAGTATGGACAACTTATATTTGCAACATGTATATTACTACTGTCCCAATTATAATTCTCTAACTTTGTTGGATTGCTCCAGCACTCATAAAAAGGTTCATAGCCATGATGAAAATCTTTTTGTAAATATAAATTAGTATACCAACCACTAACTGCTGGACATATACCGAATAGTTTACTAAAAAGTTTATTCCCTGAACCTTGAGGTCCTGTTAATATAATAAGTCTAGACATTTTTAATTTCTTTTACTTTCCACATCTTACCATTGCCGTTGAACTCGCCAATAATATTAATACTGCGTCTGCGTTCTACTGGTTCGATACGTGGAGTAACACCATGCACACTATCTTTTACATTTAAGAACATGCAAAAGTTATTTGCTTCGTAAGGCACTTCTCTAACTGGTTCATGTAAACTGCTGTCTACTTGTCTGCCCAAACTCTTGTTTACTTCTGTAATTTCTCCAGTAGCACGATGCACTGTAAAGTTTCCACCTGTTGCTTTATCTGCGGCTTTGCGCATGTAAAGTAATCCAGCATAAATTTCAACAGGATTATCAACGTGAGGTGTGCGGCTTGTGCCTGTTTGGTCAACTGGTTCGTGTACAACAAATTGACAGTCTGCTACATAGTGTCCACTGTTATCCACATCACGCACACTAACACTATTTGTTAATAAACTGTGCATAAAGTCATCACCATAAGTCGATACAATGTGCGGAGCAAATAGTTCTGCACATGCGCGAAAGTATTCTGGACTTGTGTGGTATGCAAAGAAATCTTCCCAAATTGAAGGCAAGCCGCCGCTGTTTGCTTCTTTACATTTGTAACGATAGCATATACCGCCATCGTGTGCTTGAGTTGCGGTAACGGCTTCTTCAGGGAATGTTTCATCAAGTTCCTTATATAAGTTATCAGGCAATGCACCTTCAACACATACATAAGGATATGGATCTGTTATTACTTCTTTTATGTTTTGTATTACACTAAGATTGCTCATTTAGAACTCCGTATATATTTTCTACAGGAAGAGTGCTTTTTTCCAGTAAACTATGTAGTTGGTGTGTGCTTGAGAATGATTCCACACCCCATCCTTTTATTGTTAATCCATGTTTATAGATTAGTTCATGCATTATACATGCTTGTTGTACAACATCCAATTCAAACCTGGATAAATCCATATCATACCCGTTTAAAACATATTCAATAATTATATCAAGATACTGTGAAAACAGCAAACGATCAGTATGCACTTTTCTCCAACGATGCCATACGTTTATCCAGTGGTCGTAACAATCTTCATCTAAGTCATATCCTATATAGTCAAATAAATCACGTACAGATATATCAAAATAATTATACAAATCATTTGCATGTAAGGGAAAGTGTGGTTTGTTTGAATCAAATTTTTCATAAGGACCATATCCTACTTTAAACTCATGTGGTCTTCTGTTTAATGCCAAAAACTCTCTAATATCCCAAAAAGTTTTTGGATTCCATTTTTCATATGATTTATCATATAATTCAGCCATATCCATTTGTAGTAATTCTGCATTAGAGTACACTTCAGTATTATGATCTCTACGAATATAATTTTGAAAATACATTGGTTCATTTATTAATCTAATGTTCACTGCATGGGGGGTGTTCTGTAACTCTCGTATCATGTCAGGATTATAATGACAATATATATGACTATCGTGTTCTTTTAGTAGATCAATAAATTCTTTACATGGATGTTTATGGGCACTAGCACTACGAAATCCATACTCGTTTGATACAAATTTATGTGCATTAATAATGTGTGGTCTATTATTAGATGAGCCACGAGGGTCATCAACTAAATCAAGTAACTTTGGATAACCGCCTACATCGTTGTTGTATCCAAAGTATTGACCTTTTCCGGTAAGATATTCAACTGTCCAACTAAGGAACGTTCCTCCGCTAGCAGCATCTGATATAATACCAACAAGTTTTGACATTTATCTATCTTTCCAACTCTTAATACCGCCACTTTTCTGTTGCTGATCTGCATCATATTCGTGTGGATTTTTCAACTTTTCTTGTCTTATCTGAGATTTTGTGACCTGTCTCACATCTCCCCACCATTCGTTGTCACGGTGTTGGAAGTTGCCCTGTAGATCACCTGCTAAACTTTTGCCTACTTCTTTTCTAAAGCCTTTAAGATGATCCATATAAGCGCCAAGTACACTGTTAATAAAGATATGTCCGCCAGCACTGTCGCTGCCTAAATCTTTAAAGTCTACGCCAACTGCTCGAAAGTCCTGCACTAGTTCTCCAAAGATAAAACTATCATGCGACTCAACATGATTGAAAATATCATCACTTTCGTAAATCCAACGCCATTGTTCCATAAACTCTTGAAACTTTGGGTGGTTACGATTAAACATCATCCATCCACATTCGGGCCAAGTTTTACGTCCTAGATATGTTGCTAGTTGATTTTCAGCAGGAGCAATACTGTGCAAAAACTCCATTGTCATTGGTGTATGTGTTCTCACATCACCATCACACCAAATAAAGATGTCAGTATTACATGTATTAGCAAAGTGCCACAATGCAAATGTTTTGTTTGCAAAACGACTTGCATCCCAAAGAAAACTCTTTTTACTTTTATCTTTATTCCAACCATTTGCATATGGATTATCTTTGTGACGATGTTGCCAAGCCTTTAAGTCTGGCAACGTGCTTACTTGATCCAGCACAGTGATGTCAGGATTGTTTGTTTCGGGTGTATGATCCTCTGCATATATTGTGAGAGGAACTTCTTTGGGCCAGCAATTGTTATATCCCTCAATAAATTGCTTGCCATATTTCTTGTATCCTGTGGGATGCCAGGAGGTAAATACTGATAATGTACGCATATAACTATTTATAAGGTTTAAAAAACAACATGAAAATTTCTCACTTTCCAAATAATTTACCCGGCAATTCATCTTTGGTGTATCCACAATTAACACAAGCAATACAATCTACCGATACACTTATTGAAGGTGATATGGATGCTGATGCGGCACTGATATGGAGTGTGTTGTGGTTTGGTAAAATGAGTGCAAACAAACGTGTGTGGGATCACTATCGCGCACAGAACAAGCCAGTCATTGTCATAGAAGTGGGCGGGCTTATACGTAACGAAACATGGAAGTTAGGTATAAACGGGATCAATAGAGATGCAGACTTTGCAGTGGATGAATATATGCCAGATGATAGGCTTAAAAAGTTCGGTGTTGTATTAAAGCCATGGAAAACTGATGGTGAATATATTCTAGTATGTGGGCAACATGGGCACAGTGAACAGTGGCGAGATATGCCTGAAATGGGCGAGTACTTTAAGCAAACAGTAACAACTATAAGAGAACACAGTGACAAGCCTATTGTACTGCGAGCGCATCCTAGATACAGAGAAAACTTACATTGGAGTTGCGATATGGAATGGTTCAAGCAACAAGGATGCGAATGGAATATTGCAAAGCATGTTAGAGAAACATACGACAGTTTTGATCTCGAGAATCAACTAAAGCATACTTACTGTACGTTTAGCCATAGTAGCAATGCCGGTGTTAACAGTGTTATTGAAGGTATACCAAGTGTAGTTAGTGAACATAGCCTAGCATATGATGTAGGTACAAAAGAGTTCGGACAGTGGTTGAGTAAACCAGAGCGGAGCAGTTGGCTAAATCGTATGAGTTATATAGAATGGTTTGCTGATGAAATTGGCGAACAGTGGACTCGTATACGAGCTAAACTTTAGGAATGCCAACGAAAGTCTTGTGTTATGCCATCAAGCCAAGTTACTAGTAACCCTTGGTCACTGAGTATATTATTAGATAAAACAATTTCTTTAATATTATCGCTTAGTATATCCATGTCAACCATTTCATACCAACTCGTATCATAAGGAAGAGGGTCTCTTTCTTTATAACAAACAACTTCAATGTTATCATCGTACTTGTGCTTATTCATATAAAAATCTTTTACATCAAATCCATTAATGGCTAACAAGTATATAAGTTGTGTTACTGTAAATGTATTCAAATGTTGCGAAGGTGTATAGTGCTGAAAGATATGATGCATAATATTAACTGTAGTAGGTACATGTAAATATAGCATGCCTCCTGTGTGTAAACTATTGTTACACAGTCTCAAGAAGTTTACAGGACTATGCATGTATTGCATCGCGTCATGACACCAAATAATATCAAACGGAACGCTCCATATTGGTCCTTTGTTATTTAAATCTAAGTTCTTATATGTGATGTTATGTCTCTGCGGAGCCAATACCTCAGCATTTGTATCAAACCCAACACAATTAAAATCCAAGTACCTACCCGGTAAACCTTCTTCTGTTAACTCACGCATGTTTGCAAAGAACTCCAAGTCTCTGCCTTGACCACATCCAAAGTCAGCTAAATGCTTAATACTTGCTTTGAAGTCATCAAATCCATCAAGTAATGTTAGTGTTCTTAAACTATGTTCGTGACTTTCTGCAGGTGTCCACATATCTAATCCTTTGCAGGCATTGTAAACAATGCTTGTACATATCCACCATTCCATGTGTTACTAGGTTGACGAGCAAATACACACCAACGAGATCCTTGTTGCTTTGTGTAATCTGGATAGTTTTCTGCGATAAATTCTCTAAAACTAGTTCCAGTAGTGTACACATCATCACAGATTAAATCATCATGTCCAGGGTTACCACTTGCATATTTGTTAAGTGCATTGGCAAGTTTAACTCCGCCGCGAGGAATACCCACTGCTTGATAAAATGGACGCTTTTGATACTCCATAATCATTTTAGCACATGCATCCCATTCTGCATCTGTAAGTGCATCCATTTCAATCTTCCATGTCATTGGAATACCTGCATGCGATATGAATTCTACTTCTTGAAATAAGTCCATTAATCTATCCTAATATCTTCCATTCCTGCTGTGCGCAGTCTTACAACATGACCCATTTGCCACTGCTTTGTGTCTAAGCCTTTCATAATGCCTAGCCATCTATTGCGTAGTAGTGCTACTTCATTTATAATAGTTTCAAAGTCGATAACTTCATCTTCACCATCTACATACTTTTCAGCATCTCTACTAGTTAGCGCACGTTGATATGCTTCCAAATACTTCTGAAAGTGCTTGCGTCTAATTTTACGTAGTTGTATGTTAAGAAAGTTAAGCACTGCTTCAATCTCTTGTAGTTGGTTGAAGCGATGCTCAGTAATGCCAGGTAGTGCAGTAATATTACGTTCTACAATACCTTTAACATTGCACTCGCGTTTTGCTTCTTCCAGTTCACTTTCATAGTACGAAATGAAACTTGGAATTTCAGCAAGATTGTTTACAACTCTGTTGTACCACTGACTCAATATTCATCATCTTCGTCGAATTCGTCGAAGTCCTCTTCGCCTAGTAAATCCTGAACACTATTCTTAAGATACTTGTCTACACCACCTAGTTGATACAATTCTTGCTCTGTTAGCACTTCCTGCATATCCTCAACAAAGTGATCACATGCTAGTTGCATATCCTTTGCAGGAATGTATTCTTTAAGAATCTTATAAGAGTCTATTACAATTTCTACATCACTCATTTACAGTTTCTTCCTCTAATACTTCACCAGTTTCTGGATCAATAACTTCATTTACTGTTTCTTCAATAACTTCGTCTATACTTAGTCCATCTTGTGAAGAAATATCCTGCATAATTACTTCAAGTTTGTCACCTGTCCATCCTTTGCGGAACTCCATCATTTCTTCGCCTGCTGTAGTTGTATACTTCAAACGATTGCCTTGCTTTGTAAGTAATCCTTTTGCTTCAAAAAGATCAAGCAGTCCACTATATGGATCCATGCCTGTCTCATAGGGAATCTTTACTTGCACTGCTTCAAACGGTTTTGCATAACGTGTTTTCATAACCTTACACGCGGCGCGGATACCATTTACAGTAGTAGTTTTGTTACCGTCAAGATCTTCTTTAAGTTTTAGTTTACGCATTGCAATAACAATACTACTTGCATAGATAAAGCCTTGTCCACCACTGATCTTGTCATCTGGATCAAACATATCCTGCGATGCGTATGTGTGGTTAGTACATACCATGCCTACATTGTAACTGCCGATCATGTTAACTGTGTTACGAACAAGTGCAGTTAGTGCTTTAGGCTTACGGCCCATATCACCTTTCATGTCACCTTTGTTAAACTGGTCAACATCAGTAGGTGTCATCATCATACCCAAACTATCAAGTACAAACAGTACCTTAGGACGTTCTTCTTCTGCCATTGCTTTGTAGTCTGCCATAAACACACTGATAGTTTTAGCAACATCATCAATCATACTCATGCTTAGTTTAAGCAACTTGCTTTCATCTGTGTCTACGCCCAGTGCTTGCAACCAACTTTCGTCAAGTGCGTTTTCACTGTCAACTACAACAACAAATATACCTTGATCTTGTGCTGCTTTGATAATGTTTCCACTTGCAAAGTAACTTTTACCTGCGCCCGATTCACCTGCAAACACTGTAACTTTGCCCATAGGTACACCTTTGTGGAAGTCTCCACTAATAAGATAGTTTAGTGCATAACTACCTGTGCTGATCCAGTCTGTTGGATCGTGAAAGCCAATGCTTAATCCATCAATTGATTTTGTAATGTCTTTTCTAAATTTGCTTACGTCGAACGGCTTAGCCATGTTTATCTCCTATGTGCCTATGTTTAATATTATATTATAGATAACATCTAATGTCAAACACTTTTTCATAGTCTTGATTTCGTCTGTTATCCAATTCATTCAAGTGTTTTACAACACTATTGGGTTTTCTATCGTATGGTCTTTTAATATGATCTAACATATTTTGGTAACTATTGTGTAGTAAATATTTTGGATCACTACCTTCCATTCGGAGTCCGAGTACATTCTCCAAGTCCCCTATTACATTAGGGTGTAAATTTCTAATATCAAATTCATTAGGGCTTGTAATAGGACCAATCACAAAACTGTTTTCTTGGTATCCTAGTTGTGAAAAGTAGTCCACTGTATCAAATACAGTATACGGATTAAGCACAAGCCATAGCATATTAAAACTTATCTTATGATCTAATTCTGTAATTACTTTTAAGTTTTCAACAAATGTATCCCACTTTGCTCCGTGTCGTATATACTCAAACTCTGCGCCCATAGTTTCAACACTAACAGTCCAGTGTACATTGCGAAACTTACTAGCACGTTTAAACACTGGTCCTTTAATATTGCTTAGGTTAGTGTTAATACGAACTGTACAACTGGGATCTAGCCTGTCCAGTAGTTCGCTGTTTTCTTTCATTAACAAAGGTTCACCGCCCGCCAAATATACATTTTTTAAATTAGGTGCATTTGCTAATACGTATTCCTTTGTTTGTGCAAGTTGTTGTTCATCAACTTCAATAGTTTCATTTAATTCTTTAGCCCATGTACTGCTAAGTTCAGGTCCACAATATACACAACCCAAATTACATGTGTTGCGCCAGCGCATATCAACTGTTGATAATGTTGTATCGGTAGTGTCATATGTTGAGTAGGGAACACCTACTAATTCTTTAAGATAATAGTAGCGATCACTTCTAATATTAAATCCTGTTTTATCAGCTTCATTTAGATGACATCCTGTACAACTTGAATGTTTCTTATGCTGTGTCATACACCCTTTAATTTCTGTATTCTTTTCGCCTTCTAGTATGTTTTTAATATTGTTATTATTAATGTTTCCTAAAACGTCAGTAGCAAGAACGCAGTTCTTTACATCACCATTGGGATTCATTATAAATCCTGTCCATGGTACTGGACAAAAACTTCCTCCCTTGATTGCGCTTTTGGGATCCACTATAGTTTCCTCACAGTGCCAAAACCTAAGTTTAGTTCTTCTATTTTAAGATTTCTATCACTAGCAATATTCCATGTTTCACAAATTGTACTCACCCATGCATTAACATTGGCACTATCAACTCCTTCATCATTGTATTGCTGTGTTGCAACTGTTCCAGGTCGTATTAAAAACAACTGACAGCTCGCCTCTTGGTTTAGTAGATTGTAATGAGCCTGATCCAATGTTTGCTTTTGTAACTTGTATTCTTCTAGATCAAAATCAACATCAGTATCTAAACTTATCATACTGCCTATATT
>VMHT01198855.1_pt1 | contig 11075 bp, 10 predicted proteins | sample 4693611 | NCBI WGS metagenome assembly VMHT01 (sample SAMN12280063, study PRJNA550983) | marine metagenome | isolation source: seawater sampled from same location over 5 years 0.02-0.2 micron viral filtrate | place: USA: collected off the coast of southern California halfway between the port... ... | reverse complement strand
TGTGGTAGGGGTTTTCTTATTGCCATCAGAATCTACTTCATCATTAGGTAGATACTTGCTGAGTCTTCTGAACTCATTCACAAAGTCATCAACGTATGCACCACGTAGCAAATAGATCTGACGTTTGAATTCATTCTCTTCATCCATCGTTTCATAGTTACTGACAGGTCTACGAGAATCATTCTTAGGAGTCAGGGTACCATCTGGTTTGATGTACTGAAAATTCTCATTGACTTGAAGACCTTCAGGTAGAATCACTTCACCATTCTGACCTTTAACCTCTTTAGTTTCATAGTGATGTACACTATCTACAGTACCGAATCTGTCTACACATATCTTATAAAGGTCCTCTCTTGTCACTGGCCATTCAGTGTTTACATTGATGATGTTGTTCACAAGTAAAACAATCCAGTCTAATCCACTATCACCATATGCATTCTTTGCAATTTGATCAGGACGTTCGTTATCTTTGATAGCATACTTAGTGAACCCTAAAAGTTCTCCTTTGTATAGATCTCGGATCTTAATACGACGGAAGATATTAACAGTCAGTTCATATGGATGGGTACCATTAAGGAACGTTCTGTTTCTTACATATACGTTAGGTAAATATTTAAAATATGCCATTAGGAACCTCCTCTTGCAAACATATCTGAAGTAAGGAATTGAGTTTCCTTGAAGGTGAGAGTCATTGTATATGCAACTGGACCATAGTCCCAAGTGTTATCAGTAATGTCTCTCAAAGTATTCATAAAGTTATCAGGTGATGTATTCAACTGTAGATTCTCAAGTACAACCTTGGAAGGGAATGAGTGAATACTCTTGAGCATACCACCATTGCCTGTAATCCTAAGATCATCACCACTCTCAGTCTCTTGTGCTTTGACACGAACAATACCGAGTCTGAAATAGTTTGGAATGTTTAGGAACCTAGCGTTGTTCAGAGTTCCTACATCAGTACCATTCCCTGTTGAAAGAGCATTTGTTGCTTTTTCTGCATTATCTCTAGTTTCTTGATCAGTGCTGGTGAGACCTAACTTAAACATCTTCTTGATCGCATCAGCATTACTACCAGACATCGTAGGATGCATAGCAAAACGAAGGAGTTTGAATATACCTAGTGCTTCTTGTGCTTCCTTAGCATTACGTGGTGCAATCTTAAAGTTAAATGTGTGGTTTCTATATGCCACACCTTTGAATGTAACTTCTTGGTATGGGTTGAATATTTTCTTAGTTGCAATGGCAGACAAAGCATTGCCATCAATATCTCCACCTGCACCTAGAGTAGAGTTAACTGTACCAATAGCAGATGATATTGAGTTCATTAAAAACTCTGGTTTTAAAGATCCTGCTGTTTCTTGTAGAGTATTAACAGCATTTCCTTGAGTCGGATTTGATGCTGCTTGCATAGCACCAAGACCTGCTGCACCTAAAGTGGTTTCATTATACATCGCTGTATAATTTTCTTGTAAACCATTAGGTAAATATAAAAATACATTACCAACTAATCCTGCATCAGATGCATTTCTAAAAGGTTCTGCTACGGGTTTACCGTTGTTACCTACATAAGTATAAGGATTACCACCCTGTTGAGGATCGTACACTTGAATTTTAAGATAATCTACGAGTTTAGTCGCAAAAGTATCTTCACGAGAGATCTCACGTCTCGACCCGAGTATATCGGTCGGCAATGTTCTTGGGTAAACTAGTGGGGTAGTCATATGCAGCGAAGTTATTCTGGAAGGTTCAGACCTAGTTACCCAGGAAAATACAAAGGTGACCCTACGAATATTATTTATAGGAGTTTGTGGGAACGTAAATTAATGGTATGGTGCGATAAGAATGCAAACGTAATGGAATGGGGTTCAGAGGAGATAATCATTCCATATATCTCACCTATTGACAATAGAATACACAGATATTTTCCAGACTTCTACATCAAAGGAAGAACTTCCTCTGGTACTACTAAATATATAGTGGAGGTAAAACCCAAGGCACAAACTCTTCCACCTAAAAAAGGTAGGAAGACTAAGAGATTATTGACAGAGATTGCCACGTACGGAGTCAATCAGGCGAAGTGGAAGGCAGCACGTGAGTATTGTGCAGATCGTAAGATGAAATTTATTATACTCACAGAAAAAGAACTCAAAGTATGAGCGTCTATCAAGATCTAAAAGATCTAGCAAACAATAGAGCACAGGCACCTTCTTGGTGGAGGAGTCAATTGTTCTTCTACCTATCAGGTCGTGGTATAGATGGTCCTGCTGTGGGAGGAGTATGTACTTTCCAGTATGCAGCAGAGTATGCAGAGAAGTATCAGTTCTGGGACAAATATCCTTTGGTGTATGTCATAGGTGAGTCAACGAACCACTTTTGGGGTGCTAATGTACACTATCTACCACCTCAAGCACGGGTCTCAGGGTTCACTCCGTCACCACCTCCTGTTACTCTGCATAAATACTTGCGAAGTAATGTTTTATCACCCTATTACAGCATTGAAAACTCTGAGTGGGCAGATATTGGTTTGATTCCCTCCGAAGAATTTGTAACCACTGTCAACGGAAGAAACATATCCGTACCAACGTCGTTAGTATTAAAGAAACTCTGATGTCATACGCAGCACCCAATTCATTTAGATCATTCACAGACCTCGTTTCTAAGGGAGCGTGGGAACCCTCCCGTGGTAATCTTTACTCTGTAGAGATTGGATTCCCTGGTGTCTTGGGATCTGCAGCACTTAATGGTGGTGGGACGATTGCATATGGTAGAGAATATTATGACGCTGTAAATTATTTTGCTGATCAAGTTACTATCCCTTCAAGAAACTTGACGACTGGAGACACTCAGAACTTTGGTCTTCAAAGATCATATGTAACAGGACAGACACCTAATGAACTAGCAGTGTCATTCTTAGTGACAAAGAACCAGTGGCATAGAAATTTCTTTGAGACTTGGATGAATTCTATTGCACCTGATGGTGAGAACAGAGTCAGTTTCTATGATGATTATATTTGTGACATTATTGTAAGGAAATGGGAGAGAGGATCTAACTTTATCGTGCAGACCGTGAAGAAAGGACAAAAATATCAAACACGTTTAAATAAAGCAGTTGGTATATGGAGATTCAATGGAGCATATCCATTCAACCTAGGTACAATGACCTTCGGCAACAGTAATTCAGAAGTGATGAGATTAGATGTACAGTTTAAGTTTGAGCGTTATAGATTTACTACAAAACAAGAGAAGGCAGGTGGTTGGACCAACGAAAAGGTTATAAACAATATAGATAGTGTTCTCGACGATAATGATTTCAGGACCTACGTCGGGGTCTAAATAGTTTTACTGAATTGTAATTTTACACGATGCCTTTACCCAAACTGAGCATTCCAGATTATGAATGCGTGCTTCCTCGTGGTCAAAAGGTTACCTATAGACCATTCCTAGTGAGAGAAGAGAAACTTCTTTATCTTGCTATGGAAACACAGGATAATAAAGAGATGATCAAAGCGGTGAAAGAGATTATCAAGAATTGTACCAACCTCAAGAAACTTGATGACCTTGCTACATTTGATATTGAATATCTCTTTCTTAGAATCCGTGGTAAATCTGTTGGTGAGGTGAGTGAATTTAAGATCACTTGCCCTGATGATGAGAAGACTCAAGTTGATGTTGAAGTCAACCTTGATGATGTGAAGGTAATAATTCCTAAGGAACATACCACCATTCTTAAAGTCAGCGATGATGTCACTATCACTATGCAATATCCATCCTTGGATGTGTTTGTGAAGAATAATCTCGTTGACAACCCAGGTGTAGACGATCTATTCAAACTTGCTGCTAGTTGTACTGAAAGTATTGCTGAAGGTGAGGATGTATATGAAGGAAAAGATCACACAACTAAAGAACTAGTTGAATTCTATGAAAATATGATGCCGTGGGAAAGGGATGTTTATGTGAACCTCTTGATGCGTTACTTACGTGAGGAAGAGGCAAGACAACGCCAACAGGCGGGACAACACCAGTCACTTTAATGGCAAAAGCAGCACCCAAGTTATCAATAAGAAACTTTATTCCTGTCACTACCTCTGGTATGGACAAAAAGGATCCTGCAATGTCAATGACCCTAGCGGTCAACCGATTGGGACATACTGTCACCGATGTTGGTAAGATTCTCACAAGTGGACACCAAGCACGACTTGATGCAGCGTACGCTGTGCAAGGGAGAAGATCTCTAGCACAGGACAGGGCGAGAGAGAGTAAGATTGAGAAGAAAGCAACTGAAGAGATAGAAAGAGAGTCGAAATCAAGAGGATATTCAAAGGGTGGGAGTGGTATCTTTGGGTTCCTATCACCATTAATAGAACCACTGATTAAATTTGCGGCAACTCTTGGTACATTCTTTGCATTAGACTGGTTGTCTAAGAAGGAAAACAAAGAGTCAATTCGGACTGGGTTCGAATGGATCGGTAAGTGGTTGGGCACGGTCTGGAAGGTTGGATCGTGGGGATTCGGTATGATATATGATGGACTGTTCGATCCAGATGGGAACGACAGTTACTTAATGAGAGCGTTGAAGGTTGTAGGGGGCATCGCCGCGCTCAAGGTAGCAAGTAGGATTTTAATGCCCTGGAAGTTGGCAGGAGATATTGGTAAACTATCAAAATTATTTAAAGTTAATCGTACCAAGGCAACAAAAAACGCAAAGAAAGTAAATCAAAATAATTTCTTAAAGCAAAAACCAAAAAGAGTAGCAAAAGGTATCAGGTCTGGTAACGCATCAAAGGCAGCACGAAAGAGATACGCTAGAAGATTTGGTGGCAATGCATCCAAGTCAAGATTCGGTGGTCGTATTGCAGGAAGGGCAGGATTTAAAGGTATGACAGGTATGGGTCGCTTTATGCGATCTGGTGCTGGTGGAGGTATATTTGCAGGTGCACTCTCATTTGGATCCAGACTCGCTGCTGGTGACAAAATGAATGTAGCAGCAGGTGGAGGTATCGGTGCCACTATTGGTACAGTTGCGGTCACTGCACTGTTAACACCTGTCCTAGGACCATTCGCACCTATTGTGGGTGGTGTTCTAGGTGGGTTCTTTGGAGATAAGATTGGAGCGTTCCTTGGAGAGGCAATAGAACCTGTTCTGAAACCTCTTGGAGATTACTTTAAGAATATTGCTTTACCAATGTTTAATGCATTTGTAAAACCAGTTGCAACAGCAATACAAGATTTGTTTGAACCTTTGAAGCACGTCCTTGATATGGTGCTTGAGTTTATTGCACCTATTGCAGGTGCTGCTTTCCAAGGTTTGATGGACTATGTTATTGGTCCTGCTGCTAAGGCAGCGTTAGATAGTATTGTCTGGATATTTGAGAAAGCAATATGGGCAATTAATAATGTTGGAGGATTTATTAAAGGTACAGGGAATACTTTAACCAGAGTCATTGGTAGTGATGGTCAAAAGGCAATGGCACAGGTAGAGAATGAAGACTATGATGTGAAGAGATTGAAGGCAGAACTTAAAGTAATAAGAGAAAGAATTGCAAATGGTGAAGGTGGAAGTAGATCTGCCTGGTTTGGGGTTGATGGCGTGTTCAAGACATCAAATGGTGCTCCAGGGATGACCATTATGAATGGACACTGGAATGGTTTAGGTTCAACCAACGAAGAAAAAGCGAAGCACTGGGAGAATGTTTTAATACCGTTCGCTGAAGAAAAAGCAGCGAGTGCGAAGGCAGCATTGGCACAGTTTGAGATGGCACAACCTCAAACTTCTATGGTCGATGATCCATTTGTATCGAAGAAAGGTATCGGTACCGATGATAGTCCTGTACCAAAAGGAGGACGTATAGATTTCCAAGGACACGGTGATGGTGCTACTGGTGTGCTACGTCTGTTTGATGGTAAGAATAGAAAGATTGGTCAGTGGGAAGCGATTAGTGGTCAATATAGTACAGCAGGCACATCACAATCACAAAGAAGAAACGTATCTGGTGCTCTTTATCCTTTACCAGATGGTAAGTATCCTCTTGTTGGATTTGCAGAACACTCAAATGTAAGTGGTATTGGAACTTGGTCTACCTTTATTAACAATATGGGTGGTGTTATTGGTAAGAGATCTGCAATTCAACTTCATAATGATATTAATGACAATGGTACTGCAGGTTGTGTTGGTGTGACTCTTGGTGGTACTGCAGGTAATAATAAAGATAAGGATTTTGTGAAAAAATATAAACAGGTGATGCCAGAAACTATAAGAGTTTCTATCGCTAAAGGTGCAAAACAGTTGAGCACTGGACCTTCACCTAGTCCTGACAATAGAGAAATCAGACCAACAGATCTAAATAGTACGAAGACTAGTGAATTAACACGGTCATCTCAACAACAAGATACCGAACTAAGTTCTGGAGATGGATCTTCAATGGTAGTATTCCAACCAATTATTAAACCTGTTGTCTCAGAGACTGGTGTGATAGGAGTACAAACGGTCACTAAGTCTGGTGATTTCTCTCTAACAGGTTTAAATTCATAAACTATGAGTAAGATAAGACTATACAAATACGTCACACCACCTAAAGAGGCAGATGGTGCACAGATGACTGTCGGTAAAAAAACATTTACCACCACAGGTTTCGTCCCGACAGTTAAAGCAATTAATTCCCTAGGAGCGACTGTAAATAGTATTGGTCTTGCACTGAAGAAGAACCAACTAGCACAACAAAGACTTATGGATGAGCAGCGCCGCTTTGCTGCTCTTCAAGCAGATAGACAAAGAGAAGCAGCGATAGAAGCAAAAGGAGATACTGCAGATAGTGCAATCAGTGCCACAAAGGGCGCTGGTTTGGGATTTATGGAATATTTGATGAAATTCCTTAAAAACCTCTTGATATTTGGTGCACTCAATTGGTTATCTAAGAAAGAGAACCGAGAGAAGATAGTAAAAGCGTTTGAGATGGTTAGTGGGTTATTTAAGTGGATTGGGAACACGATAAATTGGTGGAAACAGAAATATGGCGAGTTATTTGGCGAAGATAGTGATGGATGGACCAGATTCAAAGCAGCAGCAAAAATGCTTGGTGCAGGACTTGCTGTATTAGCAGGTTTATCATTCCTGAAGAATCCTATCGGAACTGTCAAAGCATTTGGTAGTATTATTGGTACTATCGGTAAAGGTATCCTGAATCTGGGTAAATTCCTTGGTGGCAACCCTCTAGGTCAGTTAGCACTAGCAGGTGCACAGGGTGCTGCAGCATATCAGGATGTATCACAGAACTATGACGGTGTTGAAGAAGACAGGATGGCAGCGGCGAGAGGTGCTGGTATTGGTGCTGCAGGTGGCGGTATGGCACTTGGTATGATCGGCAACCAGATTGCAGGTCCTATCGGTGGTTTGATTGGTAACGCTGTTGGTGGATTACTAGGAAAAGAGGCAGGCAAGTTCCTTGGACCTATAGTTGGTAATTTCTTTAATACTATTAAGGAAGCATTTGACTTTATGATGCAGACACTTGATGAGTTCTTTAAACCTTTAAGAGAGGCAATTACAGAACTTTTCAAAGCAGTGGGTCCTCCATTGCAGATGATAGTAGATGCGATCAAACCACATCTACCTAAATTACTGTCGTTTGCCGAATTTATGGGTAAAGCGGCATTCTACCCACTGATCAAAATGATCGAAGGGTTGACATTTTTCCTCAAGATGATTCCTGGGGTGCAAGAGAGAATGGACGCGGCAGAGAACGCAAATAACGAAGATACGCCAGAAATGTCCATAGGTGGAATCGTTCCACAGACTGCAGTTCTACCTGAGAAGTCGGATGGTGGTTGGATCTCTGGACCACAATCAGGTTACCCAGTATCACTCGATGGTGGTAAGTCCGTATCCTTTATCGGACACGGAACTGAATATGTGGCACAAAGATCTCGTGGGGGTTTTGTTGTTCCCTTTAATACCCCCCATACTAAGAAAGACCCTGGACTTACTAGTAGAAGAATTCAACAAGCAACTTCTGCAGGATATAAAGTCCCTGGATTTTCTATGGGTGGTACAGTTCCTTTTGATTTCGGATCTAAAAAGTCAACAGCAGTTTCATCACTACCCCCATCAAACTACGGACAATATAAAGGATATTCATTTGGTGGTATGTTGAAAGGTATAGGTTCAGCAGTGGCATCGGCAACTCTACCCCCAGGTGCACAGGCAGCAATGAACTTTATGCAACCACATATCAATACTGCTGCACAGAATATTGGTGGTGTTGTGAATAATGTTGTTGATATTATGCCACCTGCACTTAAAGCAAGAACTGGTAATATTATTAATAAAACAGTTGCAAATATCAAGAGTATTGCTACTAAGGTCAAGACTAGTGACCTAAATTCTAGTATAGAGACTATGGTTGCTGAAGCAATCGTACTACCTACTGCTAAAACTAGTTCAGGTGGTGGTGGCGGTACCCCTGTTGTACAAAAAGGTAATCCCAATCCAGCGAATGACTTCTTGTCTAGCAGGTTTGGTAGAGTTGCTGAATCCGCTAGTGTATTGAGTAATCTGTTCTGATGTCTGAATCAACGTACCAAGCAAAAGGGTATAAAATTAAACAGTTTAATCTGTATTTGGCAGATGACTATGTTCCATCAGAAAAGATTCAGGAACTGTCACCTGAAGGGGGAAAGGCAGTAGATATTAGAGGTATCTGCCCTGGATTTAATTATATTGAGTCTATCGATTCTCCTTCGGTCAGAATGGAGATTGCAGTAATGGATACTGTTGACTTGATTTCGGATCTAACTGGTAATGAATTTATTCAACTAGAAATGGAGTCAGATAGTGCTCCAGATCAACCTCTAATCGTCAGACAACGTATTTTTAAGATTGGTGCGGTAACTAAATCTGAAAGAGCACAATCATATGTGATATATACAGTTTCACCAGAAGCATATAACAATGAAACAAATAGAGTATTTAAAGCATTTAGATATAAGACTGGATCAAGTCACGTAAAAGAAATTGTCAACAAGTTTTTGAAGTCATCTGGACGGAAGTATTCATACGAAGGTTCTAAAGGTAACTTCAATTTTATATCTCCCTCTTGGAGACCATTTGATGTTATTGCATATATCTCTGATAAAATTGTTTCATCTGAAAACAACAAGGCAGGATATTTGTTCTTTGAAAACAAGAATGGGTTCTATTTTAATACTATAGATACCCTTACCAAGGGAGAATTGATGAACAAGGGAAGTGTCCCGACGTTCACATATGAACAAGCAAATGTCGGCAATGCCGAGTATAATGCTTACAGTATCGAAAGTATGAATTATCCAGATCAGGGCAACCATCTGGAAAAAATGCGAACTGGTGCATATGTAAATACCGTTATCGGTGTTAAAGCACCTGCACTCACTTCAGGTAATCTCCCTACAGCAGGGAGTGGAAAGAGTGGACCCTCTGGTTCAATCTCACCGCCAAGGACTCAATCATTAATTGAGGTATTTGGACAGGCAGAAACACTTAATGATGCTTTTCCTTTTCCAAAGATCAAGGAAGCATACTTTGATGAGAAAAAACCTACCAGAGTTAAAATCCGTGCTCTACCTGGAATGAAGAATGCGAAAACGTCTCAAGATGGAACCGATACTGCAGGAAATATGGATAATGACACCATTGCAGCGAGTTCATACTCGTATTCTCGATGGCAGTTACTTAACTCCATAAGACTTGACATAACCATCCCAGGTAATGTATCATTGGCTGTCGGTATGGTAATTCAATGTAAAATTCCTGCATCTTCTAACGTAGAGGAAAGAACTGTATTGGATCCTGTATATTCGGGACGTTATCTTGTCGTAGGACTAAAACACGACTATAGTCCTACTGGATTAACTACCCATTTACAACTATCTAAAGATAGTGTAACCTCATAAAGGAGACCTAATGAAATCACTAGAAGACCACATCCAACACGATAAAGAAATCTTGGATAATCCTACAACAAGTCCTCAGACTCGTAGGCACATCGAAGGCGAACTTCACGAGTTGGAAGATTACGTCGATCATCACAAAAAAGAAATTGAGGAAGGAGATCATCACGATCCTACTGCTCTCGAACTATATTGTGATCAAAACCCTTCAGAACCAGAATGTCTGGTTTATGAAGACTAACAACCTATCATCTATTATTATGGCAGCAGTACAATCGTTTATTGCAGGTGGCAAAATAAAAGAAGAAATCATTGACGGTGTAGTAGATTTTTACAACACCTGTGATTATCTTGCCAAAGTCCCTGGTGAATATAGTGGTGGAACTGATCCATTGATCAAGAACTCCACGGATATGTCTGTTCCATCTTGGATCAAAGATCCGAGAATTACAAATTATTTGGATGAGGTACAAGCGTGCATTCAATTGTACGTCGATCAATATCCCTGGGCAAAAATGGCGGATTTGGAGGTTATCGAACCATTCAATATCCAGAAGTATGAACCAGGGCAAGCATTCACACAACCACACTGTGAAAGAGTAGGTTCCAATAAGACCACCTCTTTCAGACATCTGGTATGGATGACATACCTAAACACCGTGGAGGAAGGCGGTGATACACAATGGGTTCATCAAGACCTACAGATTCAACCAGAAAAGGGTTTAACCCTGCTGTGGCCTGTAGATTGGACTCATATTCATCACGGTAACCCTGCACCAAACGAAGAAAAATTAATTGTAACTGGATGGATTTCGTATGCGTAATGTCCTATTGGCGACATTGTTGAGTTTGAGTTTACCTGTAGCAGCAAACCCTTTACCAAAACCTATTGAAGGTAAAATTACTAAAGGGTGGTTTACAAATGATGCTATGGGATGTATGCTCCTACAGGAGTGTACTGAAGATGTAAAGAGAGTCCGTAATACGGACGATGTACAAAAGATTTTTTCTAACCAAAACTTCAATACAGTTAGAGAAGAGTTTAATAGTCTATCAAGATCATTTGACAAATTAGGAATTAACGTTTATATTGCAAGTCCAAAGTATTTTCCTGTTGGACATAGAGGTGTTTACCATACTGTGAGTAATCATTC
>VMHT01094457.1_pt1 | contig 11080 bp, 10 predicted proteins | sample 4693611 | NCBI WGS metagenome assembly VMHT01 (sample SAMN12280063, study PRJNA550983) | marine metagenome | isolation source: seawater sampled from same location over 5 years 0.02-0.2 micron viral filtrate | place: USA: collected off the coast of southern California halfway between the port... ... | reverse complement strand
GGCTAATATACACTAAACTAACGTGGTTTTGTACGGGGTGTATTGTGTCATTATAAGGTATTACCTCAATGAAAGCTTCTTTATAACCACTATTTATTAAAACATTTAACTGCTCCTCGTTTTCTACAAGCCAGTACATATAACCTTATTTTACCCTAATATATGAAGAATTTGTTTAGTCTCCAACAGTTTTATAATATTTATCAAATTTATTTTTAAATGATAAAGTAAATCCGGGTAAATTTTCTTTTTGTTCTTTTAAAGAAACAATTGTTTTATTCTTATTAAATACTTCTATTTTATCTCCCATTAAATTCCAGGTAATCTCTATTGGAATATAAAGGTTAAATTGGACGGTTTGATCTGTTTTTTTAAATAAATTGTATTCTTTTTTATTTACTTCTAAATATAAGTTATCATTTATTTTTTTAACAAAATATCTAGTAAAATATCCATTTTGGTAATCAATAAGAGATGGTGTGTTTAGGGTAAATTTAGGTTTCCTAGGTGCTTCACCTCTATCTTCAGGGATATTTTTAGATGAATAATAATTTTCATCTATTATAAAGTAATTATTGGATGTAGGTTCTGATGTAGGATCTACAAATTTTCTAGATACTGTATCTGGGGGGGTGATATTATTAGGGTTAGTAATAGGGTTATCATTTTGGGAAATAGGGGTTAATGGGAAAGATGGTCTATCTTGGGGGTTTTTACCCGAATAAAAAGACCCATCTGATGTTTGGTAATAGGCTCCTTTATAATCTTGTTGGGTTGAAGAATTTTGGAGTTCTCCCCCATTGGTTTTTTGATTTTCTATTATTTGAGATTTAGGATAGTACATATTAAGTTAATTTTACATATTTTCCATTGTCACCTTTCATGTTTTCTACACTGCCGTATTTAGAGGTTGCATTTGCTACGGCATCATCTATTTTAAATGTATATTCAAAATGTATACAATCTTCATAAGTAGAAAAACTACCTCCCCATATTAAATTATATTTTTCAGCTAAAGTATTAAGACCATGATTTTTCCATTCATGTTTCATTCCTTCTTTCGTTAAAGTTTTTCCTTGTGGTGTAATGATATTCATATCTATTGAAGCATAATAGTTATGTTTAGATCTTCCTGGGTCGGCATTTTTAGGGTTTTCTTGTTTTAATTCTATTGATTTTTCTATACTTCTTCCTATAGAATTTATTAATGCTGTATATCCTTTATAATTAGTGGCCAAATCATTAAAGAAGGCTTTAAATGAAGGTTTTGCATTTTCATTAAGTTGAGAAATTATACCCTCAATTGAACTAGCTATGCCTATTACTTTAAATTCTTCAGTAATATTTTGGTTTTGGGGGCCCCTATTTTCTAGGGGTAATAATCCAGTTTGAACTTGTTGTATTGCACTTAAAAAATTAGTTAAATCTCTTTTATCAGTCTGGTTTACTTTAGGAATTGATAATGTGTCTAAATCAGTAACCCAATTATTATCTTGGATACTATGATTAACTTTTTGAATTAAAAACTTTAATGCCCTTGGGTATTGTGAAGGTAAAAAAGAATGATGAATATTTAGTTTATTATAGATTTTTATACCAGATAATCCTTGAAGTTTGATTCCAAATCCTACGGGAATGAATCCTATTTGGCTAGAAGGGGTTCTATTATTTTCTTCATCTTTAGAAATTGCTGATGAAATGGAATTCATGTAAACTTTATAAGTTTTTTTCCCTTTAGATATAAAATTGTCATCAAATAAAGTGTACTTAGAATTTTGAAATGAAAGGCTAGCTAATGGTTTTTCTTTAACTTTTCTATTACCATTAGCATCACGTTTTCCTAAATATCTAACTTTTGCAGATGATGAACCTCCAAAAGCATTTATTAAGTATATAGCATAATTACTGCTTTCTTCTTGAGCTAATTCATCTTGGGTAAGAGCGTTTTTAGAATTAGTTATAGCATATTGCTCCAAAGCTAAGTTTATAAATTCTTTTACTGAATAGTTTCCTTTTACTAAATCTGAGGTTATGCTATGTCTTCTTCTGGGGTTTTCAAATTTATCACCATCTATGTTCTTAAGTTTTGTAAAGGATTTAAATTTATCTTCTTCACTATTATCTTTAGAAGCAAATAAATACCACGTTGATTTAAAGGCGTAAGTTGCTATCAATTGTTCTATTCTTTCTTCTTCTGGGGTTAAAGGTATTATTTCTTTATCCGTTGGGTCCTCTATTTTGGGTTGAAATCTGTCAAGTAATCCTTGATTCCAATAAGAAAAAGCAGTCCCATCTTCATTTTTTGTAGAACTTCCTCCTGCAGTAGTTCCTATACTAACCATAGATGCTAATTGGGGAGTAATTTCAGTTTTAAAAGAAATATCTTGGACAAAGTTAGAGGATTTAGAAGATTGGTTATACCCATAAATTTCTAAATCTACAGTATCTTTTATTCCTTCTAAAGTTTCTAAATAACCTGGGATTGGGTTTTGGTCTATAAAGGTAATAATTTTATCATTTTTTATAATAGGTTCTATATTATTAACTCCACCTAAAGCAGAATTTATACCATCACATATTTTTTGGAAAAATTTAAATATAGATAATTTACCATCTTTAGTATTAGAATTTAAACACTTAGAAATAAAATCATAATTTAGATATAAATTCATTAATCGACCATATAAAACAGTATCATTTTTTGGAGTTACATAATCTTTTAAATTTTCTAAATACATTGGGGTTTTAACTCCATCTATACTATACCGAACCTCAGTTTCTCCTAAGCTTCCAAAAATGTATTTAAAAATACAAACCCTAGGGTCTAATGAGATTTGATTAGGGTAATAACAAACTATGTTTGAAAACTCATCAGTTTCTATTCCCAATTGTTTATCAAAATATATTCCAGTTTTAACATTAGGAATAATATTTAATTTAAACCAATTTAAAAATTCACCAAAGGTTATAAAATAGTTATATTTATCATTTATTTTCTTATCAAATTTAAAATTTGTTACACTATTTCTAGTATTGTCAATTAAATAATTTTTTAGTGAAAAGTATTCAAGATTTGAACCATTCCATAAGTTTTCCCTACCTATACTATCAAATAAATATTTACCTATTTTGCTACTTTTAGCAGCATTAGATATCGGAGAATCTCCAATATTTTTATAAATTTCATTTTTTTCTAGTTCGGCATTTAAAGTAGTAACTTCATAAGACTTTGTAGGAATATTAGCTTGTAAAGATTCAACTACATCTCCCACAGTTATTAATTTTAAATCGATATTATAACTCCCATCAGCTTCAAATGTCCATGTAAAGTTAACTACTTTACCAAAGAATCCATCATAATTCCCAGAATATTCCCCCCTATATCTTTCTATAGCATTTATCATTTGAAGTTGGGTATAACTATTGTTTTGGAACCATAAATCTTCAATAATAGTATTACCCATTTGTTTGAGTTCTCCTTCATTATTAATAAACTTATCATTCCCCCATTCAAGCATCATAGTAAATCCTAATCTTAAATAAAGTAATTCAATTATAGCAAATTGAAATTTATTATAGGCTTTTAGTGTTACATTTGCTTCTCTAATGGAACCTCTATTTAAAGACTTAACATTTACAGATTGAATCCCAGGCATTGGTTGTTGACCAAAATCAGTTCCACCTAACCCATATACCGAAGAAAGATTCCATATATTTTGAGTATTATTATACCCTGATCTAAAATTATATTCAGCTGTTTTTTCAACTTTTTTTTCGTTTTTATAAGTAGCAGGTTCAGTTTCACTTAAACCATTAAACAATACGGTTTTTTTAGCTAATTCTATTCCTTTAAAATCGTCAGCAAGATCAGCACCAACAATATCTCTTAGTCTTTCTATACCGTCATAAAGTATAGTTTTATTATTTTCATCTAATTCTTGGATTATTGAGACACCTGAGGCTAATTTAACCCAAGCATTTTTATTATTTAAATATTGAAGTTGTTTAGGGGTACGAAGAGAGTCATAACCTGAGTATTGGTCTTTTTGCCTTTGGGCAATTTGATCAAATACATATTTTTCAAATTCTTCTCCTACTATATTTCCGTTCATAACTATCTTTCATTTAAGGCTTTAAATTGGGATAATACCCCAGATATATTTTGAGGTATTCTAATTTGTTGGCCTTCTGGAATATAGTAAGAATTTTGTGGTAGGGCACTATTTGCTGAAGAAATTATCCACCATAAAGACGAATCACTATAATACTGTTGGGCTAATAAATCAAATCTATCTCCTTGTGTGGTATAAACATAAATATCTTCAAAGGATATAGGTATTTCAGGGTATTTAGTAGTACCATAATATCTTTTTCCCTTAAGATTATTTAATATTTTTATGTCTTGGTATCTTCTCATTATTTAATATAATTTACACCATCATAATTATTATTATACCCATTATTTAAAGATATATATCTTTCTTTACCAAATTTACTTAAACTTCCATCTTTTCCAAGATATCTATTCTGTTGTGTTCTTGGGACAAATTCGTGAATTGGTATAAAGTTAAACCCAGATACTTTAATCATATGGGGCATTTCTTTTACTGATTTATCGGATTTAAATTCTGGGTTGTCTGGATCTGCTCCACCTTTTGCTGGTATACCTATTTCCCAAGGTGATTCTTCAGGAACACTATAAGATAAACCTGTAATAATTCCAGGTTGTTCATATAAATACCCACCAACTGTTAGAGTTGCTAGATTTCCTCTCATGTACCCTATATTTTTAGAATAATCAGGGGCTAAAGTTGAAGCTAAATAATTTAATTTTTGATACATTGGAATTAATTCATCTTTAGATTGAGCTACTACTGTCCAACCTAATGAAATTTTTCTATCAAACCCATTATATCTATAAAAATTTTCTCCTCTACCCATTAATTTATCAGATGTCCAATCTGCGCTATAATCATCAGACATAGAATCTAAAAACGCTCTAAAATGTATAAATACCTTTTCTGATGGGTCATCATTTTGAATAATTCCAATTCTAAATTTGACTAAATCGTTTTTTTCGGGGTTAGAAGTAACTGTTTCTGATTTGTATAGTCTTAATGAGTTAACTTTATCTAATTCTCCTAAACCTTTTTGGTAATTAGCTAATTCTTCTCTAGTTTTTTTCTTACCAGGATTTCCTAAACCGACTCTTTGTTCTATATTTTTAGCATCTCCCCCACTATAATCTAATCTAAAGGAAGAAGTTTTAGGATCATCACTTTTAGTTCTAAAATCTTCTTGAATAGTTGGGTTTTCCTGTGAGGGTTTATTATATCTATTTGGTCTATATTTGTCTTCTAAACCATTTCCTACATTATTTTGAACCCACCCTTCTTTTAATTTTCCTTGGGATTCAGGAAATAAAGAAGCATAAAGAGGTGATACCCCTAAAAACTTTTGATGATCTATAGGAATTAATAACTTTCCATCTCTTAAATTTACATATTTACTTGGTTTGTAAAATCCTTTTATGGGGGTGGTATTTACGTCTCCTCCTGATGATAATTCTGCAAGATTAGGATCTCTAGGAATTAAGTCACTAGGAACATTTTCTGCGGGTTTATTAAAAGAAAACTTACCTACAGTATAATTTCTATCTTCTGTGGTGTTTGAAAATCTTCTAATTTTGGTTTTACCTATCCCTAATACAGAATTAGGACCCCCTGAATATTTAAATAGGTTTTGGGATTGAGTAGAAGTTAAAGATAATTTTTCATTTGTAAGTTCTACTAACCTACCATATTCCTTTTTTTCATTAGTTGAAATAAAAGGTTTCATTATCTTATTATATCCAATATTTTCTTTGTCAAAAATAAAAGGATTAAGTCCTTGTTTATTTAAATGCAGGCCTATAGCGTTTCCACCAGCTTGCAATAAAGTAGAAGTAGGTAAATATATACCGTCATTTAATATTTTACCTTGATTACCTTCAGCATTAGAAGCATTTATAGCAACAGAAGTACGAGATAATAAATTTTGTTTAGCTATAAATAATGGACCTCCAATTGATTTAAAATCAAAAAACATTTGAGCTAATCTAGAAACATCCCTAGCCGCTCTACCAGGTACTAAAGTTCCACCTCGTAAAATAACATCTGGTCCCCCAGTTTGTCCTACGTCTGAAAAGCTATCAGGTATATCTGTTTTGATATATGGTTGGTTACTAGACCCCCCTCCAATTTTATCTTTTCCGTATCGTAGGGATTTTAAGTTTGTTCTTAAATCAACTAATCCCATTTATAAAAGATTTATTCAGGTAAATTATCCATATATTTAGAGGGAGTTTCTCCATCCAAATCTAATTCTGATTCAGCAGGTTTACCTTGAATGTTAGGTGTACCCGTAATTGAATAATTTCTGTGTAATTTAGAAGCAGCAAAATCAGGAGTAGATGGAGTTGAACCATTACCTCTTGATAATACTGAACCTATAGATTGTAATTTATTTAATAGTCCCATAATTTTATTTTGTTATAAATATTAGATTAAGCAATTTCGTATAAACCCACAGGAGATATTTCTGGTTTTTTAGCATTTTGACCAATTAATTTTTCTAATAACATATTAGTTTTTTCACCTGTTTTATTGCCTTGTGAGGATACATTAACTTGTCCCGCTCCTGCTGATATAACATCATTACCTCTAAATAAATCTGTGCCCGCAATTACTGTGTCCTTATTATTTAATGATATAGCTCCTTCAGGGCCTAAAAGTATTCTATCTCCATATCCACTTCCTCCTTTGGGTTTAGATAATACATCATCTCCTTCTTCAGCATTTGAAGTAATCATGTTAGCAACTACTGCTCCTGCTACACCTGCTGCTGCCACACCTGCAAGGCCTAAAAGTGGGTTTTTTACTACAGCCCCAATGGCGTTAGCAACTGCGGTTCCTTTAGCAGCTTTTTGAAGCATTTTCATTACTCTTACAAACTTAGTAAAGCCTGTAATCATTTTAAGTAATTGCACCCCACCCATTATACCAAACAATGCCCCTATCGAAGTAGTACTTCCTAAAACTTGAGATAATAAATTAGCCATATCTCCTAAAGGTCCTTGAACTAAATTAGCTACTATATCTTGCATTTTTTCAATAGAGGCATTAAATCTTTCTTGGGTAGATAATGCTTCTACTCTTTGAGCTACTTCTTCACCTGCTTCAGCAGCTATTGCTTCAAAATTCTTGCCCCTATATTGTTCTAAAAGAAGCATATCACTCATTTGATCAACACTCATTCCTAAAGATTCTGCAAATGCTTCTTGTTGTATACGATTCATATTTTGAAAGTCATTAAAATCACCCATTTGGCTATTAATTTCTTCCATTAACGTAACTTGATCATTATTAAGAGCAGCTAATCTTGCTCTTTCTAAATTAATATCTCTACCAATTAATAATTCAGCTTGTAATTCACTTGTAATTGAACTTTCAAAATCTAATAATTTACCAGCAATTGAATTCACATCTTGTAAAGTCATTCCTAAAGCTTTAGCTTTTGCTACTGCTTCAGTTAATGCTTCTACTGAACCTTGATTTTGGACTAAGGCATAAGCACCTGCTTTACCTACTTCGTCCATTACTTGTTTTATATTTAATTGGACTCCATATTGAGAGCTTACTGATTGGGCTATTTCATAAGAGGCTAATTTCTGTTGTTCAAAATCAACACCTGTAGCTTCAGCAAATAACTGAAGTTGAGCAGCAGATTCAACAGCAATTCCTAACCTTTCGGTTAAATCAGCCATTACCTTAGCATTTTCAAAATTTATTCTACCTTGTAACCCTAAAGCTTCATTAAATTGGGATTGAGCAACTAATAATTTTTTAGTAGAAATAAAAGTATCTTCTTGACTATTAGCTATACTAGAAAATTCTTTTCTTATTTCTTGGGCTTCGTCATAACTTAAATTGAGATTTTTTTGTAAACCTACTATTTCTTTATTTATTCCTCCTGCAGCTTTAACTAAAGCAGTAAATATAACAGTAGGATCCATTAAAGAAGAAGCAAAGTTTTTAGCGGCTACAGTTAAACCCTTTACTGCTATTATAGTTTTACCTGCAAATGAATTAGAAAGTTCAGAAGCATCAGCATTTAACTTAGCTATTCCTGCTTGAGCTTTTTCTTGTTTAATTTTTAATTTAGCTATTTTTTCTTCTATTTCAACAGTTTCTTCTTGGGTTAAATTACCTTTTTCTAATTCTTGATTTAGATCTGTTATTTGATCGGACGTTTCTCTTACTATTTTATTAGCAAAATCATATCTTTTTTTAAATGATTCTGTTCCTTTTACAGTATCAGTTATACGTTGAGACATTTCTCGCATTGCCTCATTAGCTTCATCTAATTTAAAATAAGAAGAAAATTGACTTAAACCAGGAATATCAGTAATAGCTTTAATTAAAGCACCTGTTGCTCCTAAAGATTCTTCAACATTTTCTGCTTCTCTAACTGCTTCATCTAATTGTTTTATAAATATTTTTTCAAGACCTAAAATCCCTATAATATTTCTTTTTTGACCTTCAGAAACATCTCTTTGATCTTTTAAAAGTTTTAAGTTGCTAAACTGAATTTTAGCTTTTTCTTGGTCTTTTTTTAATTGTTTAACACTAGTTTGGTAAACACCTTCTGTGGTATTAAATAAATTTTGGGATACATTAAATAAATCTCTAGTACCTTTTACAATTTGTTGAGTTGTTGATTTACCTTTAGTTAACTCAGCTACAATACCCGCAAAAGAATTATATGTACTTCTGGCTGAGATGTCTATATCATCTATATCATTTTGAATACTACGAAGAATTCTTTCTGCTGTTTCTAAATTAGTAATATTGTCAGTATTAAAAATTGTAGTATCTCCTCCTAAACGATTTAATCGTTTAAGAGCATCTTCAATCTGTTTTAGCTTTTTATCTAAATTATCAGCCATAAAGGTTGTTTATTATAAATATTGTTATTTATAACTTGTTTTACCTTTTGCTCCTTTTAAGAAATCAGGAGCTTGTACTTTGCCATCTTTACCTATTACAGTAACTTGGTCTTTGGGATCTTGTGTTTTTTGGTTTTCCTTGGATTGTTTAGCATACCACTCTTCTATAAATTTAAAAGTAGCATTTCTAAGCCATATAGGCATGTTATAAACAGTATGGTAGTCATATCCACCCTTACCGTGGAATACTATTTCATGTATTTGTCTAAATAAACCTTTTCTATAAGTTGGCGTCAGGCCAAAAAAAGCTGAGGTTAATGGGAATGGTACGGTCTCTTCCGTCTGAGCTCCGAAAGTACAAATCCACGTCAGGCATACACTCTTTATAGTGACGTCTTAACGCGCGTGAATCCATAGCCAATAAATAATTGTCTACAAATTCCCCAATGACCTTGGGAGTTCCGTCTCCTTCTACGGAAGTTATAATGGTTTTTAAACGAGTGGAAATTTCTGGGGAGGCATCTGGGGTGATTTTTTTAATACCCTCTAAATCCTTTTCGATTTTCTTTTCGTCTTTACCAGTTAATAATTTAAATGTAACTTTAGTACCTGAGTTTGGTAGAATAAATTCAAATTCATTTTTATTTTTAGGTAAATTATCAAAATCAATTTCAACATTTTTTAATGTTGTTAAATCAATATTTTCTTGTTTACCTGCTATTGTGATAGGATAATTTTTACCGTATCCTAAAATTCTTGCTGAGATGAGTAATGCACTTTTATCTCCAGTTAACATATCATCAAAATCAAATTTTGGTGAAATAACTAAAGAAGATAAGAGTCTATCTAAAACAGTACCATCTTGAATATAATTTGCATTAGTAAGAATATCCTCTTCTTTAGCAGTCATATATTTCATTTCTACTACACCTTTTGCTAGGGGATGTTCTTCCGGATAGAACCAACCTTTTGATGGTAATTTTACCTCTTCAGTTGGGAATTTAAATTCGGCCATAATCTTTATTTAATTAAAACGTTTTTATCGTTAATAAATACTAAAAAGGAAAGTTCTTAAAACGGGTTAGTAATTATTTATTTATTTTATTTTCAAATTTATCAAATCTTGAATCTATTTGCCTATAAATTTCATCAATTTGATTTTGGTAATCTAATCGTAAATCATTAATATTATTATTAAAATCTTTACCGATTTCATCCATAGCTAAATAAGCATTATCTACAGATTGGTTAACATCTCTAACTTTGGTTTTCACCTTAAACACTCCTATCGAAGCATACCCTACTAAGAATATACCTACTGTGGATAGGACACCTAAAACAAATTCTAAATTTTCCATATCTTATTATTTTTAAATGTCAAAGAACTATTCCTTTTAGTATTGACGTTCAATATAAAAAAAAGCTTGACCGAAGCCAAGCAATTTTTTGAGGTATGAGGGTTGGGTAAATTTTTAGAAATTCAATACACAGTAATCTGGTTGAACTGTCATTGTAAGTTCTTGAGCAGCGTTTTCAGTATCCCAATTGAAATCTCCAAATGAAGCTTCTGTAATCATTGCTCCTTTGATAATCCATTCTGATACGATATCACCTACAGGTCCTAATACATTTACAGTTAAGTCTTTCTTGTAGAAATCACTATAACCATCACGACCAGTTACTGATTCGTGGTGTAAACGTACCCATTCCATTACTGCTTGAGCACCAGAAGGAGTAATAGGGTCAAATAATGTAAATTCAATTGTACCCCAAGTTGTTTTCCCTTTAACATAACGTTGTACGTTAATATGATTTAAAGGTACTGAACCTTGGCTTACAGATACGGCTCCTACACCTTTCATGATGTAAGATGGGAATCCATCAACGTAAAGAATAAATCTATTCTTTTGTTTTGGCTCAAATGCCGTGTAAAATATTTCGTTAGGATCTAATACTGCCATTTTATGTTTTTATTTTATTATAAATATTCTATTTTTTTGTTTTTATTCAGGAAATACTGCTCCTGTTGGTAACACATTGAAATCTAGCATAATAAATTCTGCTGTTCTAGTTGGTTGTAAATAAATCTGTCCT
>VMHT01117555.1_pt1 | contig 11081 bp, 29 predicted proteins | sample 4693611 | NCBI WGS metagenome assembly VMHT01 (sample SAMN12280063, study PRJNA550983) | marine metagenome | isolation source: seawater sampled from same location over 5 years 0.02-0.2 micron viral filtrate | place: USA: collected off the coast of southern California halfway between the port... ... | reverse complement strand
ATCCAAGTGAGCACATGCGTCACGCATCTATCACTAAAAAAGTGGAAGATGAGATGAATCGACGCAGGGAAGATAAGGGAACTTACACCCCAGAATACGTTAGGTTACAGTTGGAAGATCAACTGCGAAAACTCCGCCGTGAGATGGGCGGTTGAATAACTGGCATAGGGGGCGCTGAAATGCCCCCAGATGCCTCTATAATACGTTCATACGATTCAAACCAATGGGAACCACCTTCGCTGACTACGTTGCCACTCAGGATGCTCGCAATGAAATTCAACTCAATGTTCGTAAGTGGACATTGATGCTGTGTGATGCTTTGGAGCATAACTTCAAGTCCCGCTATCCTAACTCTGATCCCTACAAGTTTGTGATCGAGTGTGGACGTAAGTATCACAAAATTGTGATGGAGACTGAATCTCAGTCCCGTAGTGTTCATGCTTTCATTGATAAGAAGACTGGAGAAGTTTACAAGCCAGCATCATTCAGAGGTCCTGCTAAGCACGTTCGCTTTGATCTGCGATTGATCAAGGATCGTGAGTGGTTGTATGAGCACGCTGATTGGGCAGGTTCTTATCTCTACAAGTGATGACTGCTAAGGAAAAACTTTTATTCGTAACATCTTTCATCTGGTTTCTTCATTGGGGTCAATGTCTTACATCTGTCATTCTGGATACGGTTATTCTAAAAAACTCTGTGAGGATGTTACCTCTTGGTTTGTGAATACCTATTATCCACGTCACAAACTTGATATTGACATCGTTCACCGTGGATTGAAATGTGATAAAGTTGTCGGATTGTGTGATGTTAATGGTCCATCAAGTCGCCCCCGTGCTTTCCTGATTGACCTTCAAGCACACATGGAGAAGGAGTTGTATGTAAAAACTCTTTTTCATGAACTGACCCACATGGCACAGTGGATTGATGGTTCGCTGCGCTGCCGGAGTGGAAAATTGTATTATTGTCAAGAACCAGCAGATAAATGGGATTATGAGGATCAACCTCACGAAATAGAAGCACGAGAGGCAGAAGAAACCTTGTATGATTTGTGGATGATGGATAAACAACCAGTTTCATTCTTTCCAAATCGACTTACTGCTTGACAGGATAAAATATCCGATCTATAATTAAGAGACAGTCCTGAGATGACTCTAAAAGCATCATATATTGTTTCAACGCACTTTTAAGTGCGAGATTCTATGTTTAATCCAATGGTTGCATTCTGGGCAGATGTTCTAAATCTCCCATACAAATCAAATAGCCAAGACAACCCACTTCATGAACAGCAGGTAAGAGATTTGCTTGAAAAGCATAATCTTACTTACGTTTCTCAACCTAACGGTATTCAAAACTCACCTGACTTCCGAATTACACTTGATGGCGGTAAAACCGTTGACATTGAGTGTAAGTCTAGCAAGCAAACATATCCCACCTATAATGGTGGTCTTCCAAAGTCAGGAACAGTTTACATTTTCAGCAGCAAGCGTTACAACAAAACGACGATTTACTTTGCTGATGATGTAGTTTCTCCGCAAAAGCGTGAGCAATTCTCTAAACTTGTAGATGAGTTGAACGCAGTTCTGAAAGTTCATCAAGCGGATGAGTCTTGGCAGGAAGATTCTAGAGGTTTCGATTTTTATATCCGAAACATGTATGTTCAGAATGGAGCAGGCAAGAAAGACTACTTCAAACATGCTGAACGACAAATCTGTGAGTCAAAGGTTCTCAATCATAACTGGTAATTGTAAAGAGGTTCTCTCTACTTACGGGGAGAACTTTTTTCATTCCTGTATTACTGACCCACCTTATGGTATGGGCATGGATCATTGGGACTATTCTGTACCTGATGTTAGCATCTGGCGTGAGGTGTATCGTACACTTCGCCCAGGTGCTTTTTGTCTTGCTTTCTGTTCTCCAGAATTGTATCATCGCCTGGCATGTAATGTAGAAGATGCTGGTTTTATTATTAAGGATCAGATCATGTGGATGACTACAACTAAGATGGCAAAGTATAATAGGTTGAAACCTGCTCATGAACCCATTGTTGTTGGTCAGAAACCTTATGAAGGTTCGCTCAAAGATAATCATGAAAAATGGGGATGTGGTTTGATTGATGTAGAGAATACCCGTGTCCCCTGGGAGAAAGAACCACCAAAGGGTTGGGTTGCTGATGGTCATAAACGACGCACATTTGGTAGAGAAGGGAAGACAACTGGAACACAACAAGAATATGGAACAAAGGATGCTAATCCTAAGGGACGTTACCCAATGAATATCATCGGGGAGGTTGAAACTGCTCATCAAAAGTATTTTTATGCTCCTCGCGCTACAAGAAAAGAGAAGGGCAAATATAATAATCATCCTACAGTTAAACCCATCAATCTGATGGCATATCTTATTAAGATCTATTCTCCCGTTAATTCTACGGTGCTTGATCCGTTCTGTGGTAGTGGGAGCACTGGAGTTGCTGCCATAAGAGAAAGTAGAAACTTTGTTGGGGTTGATCTTAGTTCAGACTATACAGAAATCGCAAGAGAGCGGTGTGCGGATGAGGGAGTGGCACAGGGAGAATCGAATCCACTGCTGGATGCCCTATAATTTGTTCATACCAAGGGACGCACCCCATGCAACTGACCAACTCCGCCACCATCGTTGACTTCTTCCCCGAAGCGTTCATCGCTGAAGCATGTGAGAAGAAAGGTGTGAAGACTGTTGTGAAGCGTTTCACCAAGCGTGTTACTTTCCGCGCTAATGGTATGAAATCCTACAGCGTTGTGGGTATGATTGATGCCAAGAATGAGTGGGCATCCCGCATTGCCAAAGGTGCTGAAGTTACCAACTACAACACCGACAAACTTCCCCATGAAGAGTATATGCCTCTCTACTGCTGATGTCCTTTATCTCTTTTCCCACTGATCCTAACACCATGAATCGTTCCGAACTTCAAGACAATATGATCCAGCAAATCCTGGATGATATGGACATCAAGACTATGATGGCAATTCTGTATGATAACATGAGTGAGAGTTATGATAAGTATTCTGATACAGAATTGATGGAAGAAGTGAAAGAATACTATCCACATTTGTTGGAAGAAGAGACTGATTTTGGTGCTCTGGAAGCAACCGCCGATGATTATGGAGTGGGCAAATGAAACCTAAAGCATACCGAGTTACGTTCATCAACTTCGACTTTTCTGGTGTTGATGATGTTACACAGGAAGAAATGGATGAAGCAGTAGATGAAGCGTTGAGCAATGTATGGTATGCTGATGATGAAGATGACCTTGTAGATGAAATCACCGCTGCTACAGGTTGGTGCATCAACTCTATCGACTACGATCACATTCTTTCCTGAAATGAAAAACCTTCACCTTCAACATCCCGAAGATTCTATTCTCACAGGTGATCTATCTGTGCTGGATTGGTTCTTGGCATCTTCCACACTTTCTGTTAAGATTGACGGTGCTCCTGCGATTGTATGGGGCACTAACCCTGCGACTGGTAAGTTCTTTGTGGGCACCAAAAGTGTGTTCAACAAAGTGAAAATCAAAATCAATCATACTCATGAGGAGATTGATGAGAACCATGAGGGTGCAGTAGCAATTATTCTGCATTGTGCGCTTGATTGTCTCCCACAGACAGAAGGTATCGTTCAAGGTGATTTTATTGGTTTCGGTGGTAGTGACACCTACAAACCGAATACGATCACCTATGTGTTTGATCAGGTGATGGAGGAGAATATCATTATCGCTCCACATACGTTCTACACAACTGATGGAGATCTTCGTGATGCTGAGGCACATCCTCTGTGTTCTTGGAACTTTGAGTTGAACCTCAGAAGCACAAGTAAGTGTAAGTTTGTTCAACCTTCCGCATGGATGGCAGATGAAGACTTTATTGATATTGTGAAGTTTGCGCGGGCGATGTCACAACTGTGTGAGTTTGTTGATGATAAGAAAGCACGGCAAATTGAGAAAACAATCAATACTTTCCTTAGAATCCATGCCGTCCTGGACCCGGAGGCACTTGCCATCGCTGCCGACTGTGATTTGAACTTAATGCGTTTTTGGAACTTAGTTCGCACGATTAAGATGGATATGCTATCAATTTGTAGCAATAATGGTCCTCAGGCAGTGATGAAAGGCATCAAAGTTGATGGTGAGGGTTATGTTAGGAGCAATGCTCATGGTATGTTCAAAATGATTGATCGGGAGGAGTTCAGCGCAGTAAATTTTAACAGTGGACGGTTTCAGAAACTGTCCACCTAAGCGCCCACGGCGCTCTCTTATGCTACAATTACAAAGTACCCGCAAAGGATTATGACTGAGTTCACTGACGACCAACGTGTTGAGATGATTGAGAATCAATGTGAGCACATCATCGCATTGTGCTCCAGTTATGTTGAAGCAGATCAACTTGAAGATGTTGGTAACATTCGTGCGCTCTATGAAGAGTATGCAGAATGGTTGGATACTTTCACTGATGCGAAAGGATGCGATGAAGAATATACAACAGCATGGTGTCCAAACTTCCTTGACTGTGCCAGTTGAGGATCTGGTATATGAGGGGTTCCACCACCCCTTCCATGCCCTACAATAAGTTCAACAGCAAAGGAGAGCATGACCCGCGCCATCGACCGCCACCTAGCAGTCCCTGAGAATCGCATCAATTATGCTTTTTACTTTCTTCACAACTTTTCTTATGAGTTTGTAGACTACAAGAAGTGCTACGATAGCATTTCAAAATGGATTGATCAACTGGACACCTCTGAGGCGCACTACTGATGACCATCACTGCTACTACATCTTCTGATTGGATCGACTTCTGGGAAAACGAAATGTCTGAAACTGTTTCATTTGATCAAGAGCAACTTACCGCATTGCTCTCACTTTCTGAGCAAATTCAGGAAACAATTCAAGTTGCTGCGGAATTGTGGGACATGAGTGACTTTGAAGAAAGTGCTCTGTGTGGTATTGTTGCTGATGCTTTTGCTGAGAAAGGTATTAAACTGGAGGCACTGGTATGAATACCACCACGGCAGAATATCTGGTTTCAGTGAGAACTGACGAAGGTACATTGTCAGTGTTCAGGACAATGCCTACACGCCCTAAAACACAAAAGGGTATCAAATCCCAGAATAAAAAACTGGAGAAGTGGGCAATGGATCAGTATCCTAACTGGCAAGAGATTACAATCATCCCTGCATTTGAGGCAACCAAATGAACACCACCGAACGTGAAATCAGCATCGGTGAATTTGACCGAAGCATCATTGCATTGTCAAAGCGTAAGTTAAAACTTCTGCAAGAGGTTCAACAGATTAACACACACATCGCCTTTCTTCGCAAACAACAGGAGCAAATGACCAATGTGTGACATGAACGTGACCAAGGATGAACTGAATCTTATCATCGGACGCCTGGAAGATGCGATCAATGTTTGTTACACGGCACCAGAGAATCCAAAGGAGGAAGGTTGGCCCTATGCGACAGGATTCGCACGTTCTGCGATGCAAGGAGCAGTAGAAGACTTACGGCGATTGATGTGATATAATTAGAGTTGTAGAGTTCAGTAAGTAAAATGACTCACGAAAAACGGGTTCCACTCAATGTCCACGAACTTGGAGTAATTCTATCTGCGCTACAACTCTTATCGCATCACGATGAAAATATAATTGCGAAAGAATATGGTAGTGCTTCATCACTTCACAATCGTTTAAAAGAAGTGTATGATAATATGGACCAATCAACTGTTTGTTTGACTTATGACTGTGAACCTTCCTTTTGACAAAGAGCATCTTATGAATGAGCAAGACGTTGAAATGTTTATGAAAGCATTTGATGATTTCATGGAACATGCTGATGTTGAGATGCAGAATTACATCCGCCGCGAGGCAGTGAGAAAGTACAATCAATCAGCATTAGAACATAAGGCAGCAGAGATAGAAGTAACAGTAGATTATTATATGCAGGAGTTCATGTGAATTTTAATGCTGAAGAATTAAAGTATCTACGCCATGTTTTACGTTCTACCAGTTCTTATATTATTGCTCAGGGTCGCGAACATGTTGCCCCCAGCGTTGACCATTACAAATTAATTGATAAAATAAAGATGTACGAAGACAGGTTACGTCATGGATGACATCACTAAGTTAATCCTAGCAAAGTATCAAGTTGAGAACATCATTGAATTGATTAAGGATAATGAGTATAGGCAGTATATGTTTATGCATCTAAATCCTGTTTATTATGAATTGGAAAGGCAGTTGACTAATCTCGCAATCGCTGATAAAATAGAATCAAACCAAGAGGAGCAATGAGAATATCATCAATGCTCCTAAATATGGATTGGTCGATGACCATGAATCTTGTATTGTAGAGCAATTTACGACATGAACAAACAAACAACTTATAGGATAGAAGAACTTGCCACGAGTGGATGGGAGCAAGTAGGTGAACGCCCTGAAGATTATTCAGGATTAACCCGTGAACAAACAAAGGAAAAACTACTTTGGTTAATTGAAAATGAAGGACTCAACCCTGGACGATTGCGAGCAATTCCTGAATGACATAGGTTTTATTCACGATCCACCAAACGGTTACAAATATGAAGTTCGCAAAAAAGGTTCTCTTGTATCAATCTGGACTGTATCTAATCCTGGGTTTGTTTTCAATAACGGTGGCACTTGTCGCTGTATCTGGGGATTCTACAACCCCAAAAGAAAATGCTATCACGCCCCTATTAACTCCACCAAACACGGAGATAAAGTAGATATAAATTCTACTACTCCATATTCAGCAATGCAACTAAACCTGAACCCTCTTGAATATGCTTTATACTCCGCGAGTTGATGATTACATAAGGTGGAACCATAATAACAAAACTGAAGAAGGTTGGATTTATTTTGTATCTGATGAATATCTAAGTATAGAAGTAGCAGTTAAGGATAAACCTCGTTGTCAGTATACAAAGGAAGAGAAACATAAAAAGATTCATGTTCTGGTAGTATGTCACCGATGGTATTGGAATGAATTAGAGTATGTGAAGAATAGAAGGGATAATGATATTTCAGAGTATAAGTCACAGACAGGTAGATACCTAGATCCTCAGTAAAATTCTAATTACTTCCGAGGTTTTTTACGAGTAGGACAGCGCCCGAAATGAAGACGTATAAGGAGTTCACAGAGGAGAATAAGCACAGGGATGCTAAGTTACTCTATCAATATAAACAGATCCAAGATCCTAAGAGACCTGTAGATCCTATTAAAGCATTGAAGTTAAAGAAAGTGTAGTTAATGATACGGAAGTAATTAAAAAATAGGTTTTTAATGTAAGAATAAATATAAAACTGTTTTTTTAATGGTAAAGTAACTGCGGAGTATCTGGGGAGTAACTGCGGAGTATCTTCTGAGTAAATCTTATAGAAAGGTGCTGGGGTGTTGTGAGCTAAGCGAGCGTATCATAAGACGCGCAGTTTGTCAACACACGGGCACGCGAAAATCCACAGAAGGACACAAAGATCTCGTCGAGTTATGTTATCATAGTGACACAATCTCGTTTAGCAATGTATAAATAATGGTTATGAATCTCGTCTAGACTTGCGTCTCGACGATATATCTGCTACAATAAACAAGAATCTTGACGAGAGCATTATGTACGACGACTACGATCTCGACTATACAATGTATCATGATAATGCACATGATCTCGACGAGACATATGACATATGGGTGCGGTCATTCGCACACACACAACTAGATGAAGATCTCGACGAGGAGTATGCACGCGATGCGCAAGATTATGATGCGCTTGCGTATAAGCATTATGCATGATATAATGTAGTACACTCACACATCTAGACGCCCATGTATACACTTACTAAGCGCAAAGTACGTGTTATTCTAGACATCGAATGTTACGATGATCTGGATATCGAAGCAATCGATTGGAATGATATCTTACACCTAGAAGGTGATGAGAATGTTGACACTACCATCCAGGACGATGAAATAGATTGGTGAGTGTGCCAGTTCGTTGATTGGCATATGATAACACATAGGGGGAGTATGAGTTAGTGACACTCAACGCCCCCTCTTTTTAATGTCATAAATTCGTAGATTTTTAAATGTCACTAACCTATGCGTGCTTATGTGTCAACAATTAGTTTTGGTGTTAAATGACAAGAATATGTGCCAATAGTAGTAGTGGCACAGACATTTACCATTCCGTTCAAAATCGTGTATTGTAGTCACAGTTGAGAAATTAACCAATGGATGAGTTCACTTTTGACACCGATATCTTCGCTGAGATTAATGATTCTCAGGCGGAAATCTTCGATGTCATTGAAGAGGAAAAATTTGATGTGGATAAGTACATCAACGGTGAAACCGATTACTGATACAAACCATCCGGCTGCCCGACCACCTGCCCGATTGGCACAACCAACCTTAAGGTTTTATTCCTCAGTTCTGTATCGTGGTGAACTACCAAATCCTGGGATCTGTGCCATCATACTGGTATGAACAAAACAAACCTTTCTGATTCTTCCTTCTACGTGCGCCGCACCTGGACCACGTTCTCCGGCACTGCCGTTAAGATGGATCACATCGGACCCTACCACGAAGGGCAGGAGTACGCTGTGGCAATGCAGCGCAAGCACGATATGGATCGTGCCGTTCCTGCCACTGAGCAGATTAGCAAGTGGGAGTGGGTTGATGGCGTAACTGCCATTGCCGATGTGGAGATCGCCTGATTCTCTTAAGATTTCCCCGTTGACTTTCCGCTCAATCCATCCTACCTTAAGGACATGAAAGAAATCCAATTCGATTCCAACGGCATCTTCGCCAGCACTCCCGAACTTGCTTCCATCGCCCTCCAGGTACTGGAGCAGGAGAAGCGTGAGCGTGAACTGCGCCGCGAGTGGTTCAGCAAGTGGGATGATTCCCGCCCTGAGGGAACCTTCGGCACTTGGAACATCTCCGACCGGCACTGAAACCGGCACAATGACCCTAGCGGTTCGCCGCTTCTACCGACTACAATTCACACATACCAAACAAATCAAAATGCTCAAAGGAACTGAACTCCTCAACACCATCCGCTCCATGGAAACCGCAACGCGGACGGAGCAGTGCCTGGGTTGCGGTTACGTTCGCCAGGATGGTAAACCCGCCTTCACCTCCTTCTACGAAGCGATCCTGGAAGCGCGTGGCAACACTACTGTCGCCGTTGAGAAGGAAGAACTACTCACAGAGTATCAGGATTCCGAAGAACTGGAAACCCTGCAGGAACTGCTGGAGGACTACAACGCCGACGCCATCCGTGCGTTCATTGAGTGCTTCGGTGATGGTTCCCTGGAGGATTTCACCGATTCTTATCAGGGTGAGATGAGCGGGGCAGAGTTCGCCCAGCAGATCACCGAGGACTGCTATGCTATCGACCTCCCTGGATTCGTAGAGGTGGATTGGGAGGCAACCTGGCAGAACCTGGAGCGTTACGACTACAGTGAGCAGGATGGGTTCATCTTCGCCTGTAACTTCTGAATCTCTTAAGGTTTCGGGGGGTTCGTTCCCCCCGTTCGTGCTGTAGAATTTGAACATCCCAAACCAAACACCCATGACCTCCTCCACCCAGAATCTGCTCAACATCGCCGCAGATCTGAACGCAGATGGAAAGGAAGTGAAAATCATTCGCCTTCGCACCTCACACGGTTCCAAGGCAAACCGCTACGCTGATCGCATTCGTGGTGGTTCCTCCCGCGTTCGCACCCATGGCGGAGCAGCAGGCAGCAGGGGAACCACCATGACCACCAAGGCGAGCGCCCTAGCAGACCTGGGTTGACCACAGCGTTCGTGCGTGGTAGGCAGTGCCCCCCTGGTGGGGGCGTTGTCGCCCGGCGGCGCGTATATAAAACGCTTAGGTACCATTAAGCTATAAAGTCTTGCTTTCGCGGGGTATTTGTATAACACAAGACTTTTCTATATAAAACAAAATTGAAAAAAGAAATACCTCTTATGCAAAAAAATTCCGCAGAAAATTTTTCAACCATAGAAGTCGATCCTGTAACTGGTGAGTACGTGGTTATCATACCTGAGTGGGTTATCAGTGAATTCGGGTGGTATGAGGGCACAGGAGTCAATATGGAAGTAGAGAATGGTTGTATCGTAATAACCGAAGTACAATGATTGACTCATACATGAGTTGATAGTATAATTAATAGTGAATCGATTCAAATTCAAACTTGACTTAAGTTATGGCAAAAGGATTTACAGTAAAAGCAAAAACGCCCGTTGTGAAGAAAGAAACTGCAGAATGGGATTATGACAAAGCTAGAGAGTTAATCAAAGGAAAGACAGTAGTATTCTGTTTACCTGGTAGAGGAGTATCATATACGTATCTAAAGAGTTTTGTTCAGTTATGTTTTGATCTAGTACAACATGGTGCTAGTATACAGATTTCACAAGATTATAGTTCAATGGTGAACTTTGCCCGATGTAAGTGTTTGGGTGCTAATGTTCTCCGTGGTCCAGATCAAATTCCATGGGATGGTAAATTGAAGTATGATTATCAATTATGGATTGATAGTGATATTGTATTCAACACTGAGAAGTTTTATCAATTAGTATTATTGGATAAGGATATTGCTTCTGGTTGGTATTGTACTGAGGATGGAGTTACTACAAGTGTTGCTCACTGGATGGATGAGGAAGACTTCCGTTCTAATGGTGGAGTCATGAATCATGAAACACTTGAGAGTATTCAGAAGCGTAAGAAACCATTTACAGTTGACTATGCTGGATTTGGATGGTTACTTATCAAGCATGGAGTATTTGAACATGAAGGATTACCTTATCCTTGGTTTGCTCCTAAGATGCAGGTATTTGAATCTGGTGAGGTTCAGGACATGTGTGGAGAAGATGTAAGTTTCTGTCTTGATGCTAAGGAAGCAGGATTTGAGATTTGGTGTGATCCTATAAATTGAATCAGAAACACTAACACCACTATTCATATTCTTTGATGCATCAATTATAGTATTACATGGATTAATGAATACTAAATCACCAGATTGATCTGGTATTTTTAT
>VMHT01146032.1_pt1 | contig 11082 bp, 16 predicted proteins | sample 4693611 | NCBI WGS metagenome assembly VMHT01 (sample SAMN12280063, study PRJNA550983) | marine metagenome | isolation source: seawater sampled from same location over 5 years 0.02-0.2 micron viral filtrate | place: USA: collected off the coast of southern California halfway between the port... ... | reverse complement strand
AGGAGCACGACATCCTAAACTACAATGGCAGTTGCTATGTTCTTTACATAACGCAAATAGTGATATAAGACGACATGTATGGATTGGCTTTAAGAAAAAGTCAGGCGATAATAGTAAAGGCGTAAAACTGCTAGAAAAAATATATCCTAATATGAAAACAGATGAGGTAGAGTTACTTGCTAGATTATCTACAAAAAAAGAACTCAAAGAATTGGCTAAAGAATATGACATCGATGTCAAACTCTGAAAAGCCATACAAATGCGAATATTGCGGCAACGGTTATATGAAAGAAAAAACATTAGCCGCGCATATGTGTGAGCCAAAAAGACGTTGGCTACAAAAAGATGAAAAAAGAGTGAGGTACGGTTTATATGCATTCCAAAGATTCTACACCCTCTCAGCAGGGAACAAAAAAGAAAAAACGTATGAAGATTTTGTCGGGTCACCCTATTATAATGCTTTTGTTAAGTTTGGCTCCTTTATTAGCAATGTGCGTCCTTTATATCCTGAAAAATATATTGACTACGTTGTAACTAGTGGAGTTAAATTAGATCACTGGGCCAGAGACGAATTATATGAAAAGTATGTATTAGAGTTCATACTTAAAGAAGATGTGACTACAGCATTAGAAAGAAGTGTTAAAACAATGATGGAATGGGCAGAAGACAAAAGTGCTCCATGGAATCATTACTTTCATCATGTAAGTCTTAACAAAGCGGTATGGGATATTAAAGACGGAAAAATATCTCCATGGCTAATACTTAATTGTAAGAGCGGTAAAGACATGCTAAGTAAGTTTACTGATGAGCAGCTTAGCCTTGTATATCATGTTATTAATCCACAACATTGGGCCATGCGCTTCAAAAGGCTTCCAAATGATATGCAGTTAGTTAAAGATATAGCAAAGGAATCAAAGTTATGAAAGCAGGAAAAATTTGGGGTCAGACAGAACTGATTCACGCAAACGGTGTGTTAGAATTTCACCGTATTGAATATAAAGCAGGATACAAGTGTTCAGAACACGAGCATCAGTTTAAATGGAATGGATTTTATGTAGAGTCAGGAAAAATGATTGTACGTGTTTGGCAAGATGATCAAGGACTAGTTGATGAAACTATTCTTGAAGCTGGAGACTTTACACAAGTAAAGCCTGGCAAGGTACATCAGTTTGAAGGTTTAGAGGATGGTGTTGCTTTTGAACTGTACTGGGCAGAATTTAATCACGATGACATTGTTCGCCGCACTAGCGGCACATCCACAAAAAGGAAATAAATTATGGAATTAGTATATTATCCAGATCCTATTCTAAGTAAAGAATTACAAGATGTAAATATTGAAGAACCGCAGTTTGATCCTTTGCGCCTAAAAAAAGATATGGCTGTAGCTATGCTGTTAAACAACGGCATAGGATTAACAGCATCACAAGTCGGCTTGGACTATAAAGTGTTTACAATGGGTGACAAAGCTGAAAATGTTACTTTACATATTAACCCAACTGTGCTACAATATACAGAAGAAGTTAGTACAGAGATTGAAGGTTGTTTAAGTTTTCCTGGTATGTTTGTAAAAGTAAAACGTCCAGCTGAAATACTTGCAGAATACTATGACGAATTTTTAAAGAAACAAACGGTTAAAATTACAGGATATAGTGCTAGAGTTTATCTACACGAATTGGATCATTGTTTGGGTATTACTATGAAAGATAGATGTAGTAAAATAAAATGGGATATGGCAAAGAAAAAAGCACGTAAGATGGAGAAGAAAGTTGCCTGATATTGATATAGATTTTGCTGATCGAGATGTAATACTATCTAAACTTACACATCGTGTGGCAAAATTAAACACGGGCAAAAAACATAATACTGGAGTATATGCTACTGAGATTCCGCACAACCCAGTAGATAATCTAAGTACTATTGAACACAAGACTGCTGACGAACGTGGCTATTTTAAATTAGATTTTTTAAATGTAAGTATATACAAAGATGTTACAAATGAGGAACATCTTCAACAACTAATGACTAAGGAACCACAATGGGAACTCCTCGAACACGACGATTTCAGCAGTCTAGTATTTCACGTCGCAGGACATGGAACTATATTAAAGACAATGCGTCCGAAAACAATAGAACAACTAGCGGCAGTACTAGCAATGATACGTCCAGCCAAAAGACACTTAGTCGGAGAAACTTGGGAAAAGGTGATGAAGGAAGTTTGGATTAAACCAACGGACAATAGTTATTACTTTAAGAAAGCACATGCTGTTTCTTATGCAATGGCTGTTGTAGTGCATATGAATTTAATATGCGAAAAGGTTAGTTCTTAGGTTTACGTACTAGTTGTACACTACGTCTTTTTATTCGTTTGACTGTTAGATTATTTAAATTTACACAAGGTCCTAATGTTACTCTGACATCTTTACTATTCATAGTAATAATAGAATACTTAAAAATGTCCATTTCTTTCTTTAGAAAGATGTTGATCGGAATCAAACGATTTGATTCCCACCACCATACATCACCTAACTCTAAAAACTTTAGTTCATCTTCTCTAGTTTTCAAATCAGTATACACGTACATGCTTGTAACAGTAGCGTCTTGATTTATAACAATCCCGATATATTCGTTGCCGCCATAAGTTACAACGCTTAAAAAAGGAAAATTTTCTTGTATGTCTTTTGTTAACATGTTTTTCCGATAAATATAATATGCAATTAGTACCTAGATATTTAGTAAAAAATATAACCACCATAGTAGCAGATGTGGCTGGATTCGTAACGGAGTATAGACCAGTGTATAGCAAACAACTTCAAGTATATAAAGGCATCGATAATGTATTAGAATTTAGAACATATAATGCAGATCAAAGACCTATAAACATATCAACTTACACACCAAAATTTGTCGCATTTGACGAAGCTAATAATATGGTATTAGAAAAAGATGCAACTATTTTAGACGACGGCAGCGTACCAAAACGCGGCAAGTTTAGTGTAACTGTTACTGAAAATGATCTACTTAATATTAAACAACAGTATTTAAGTTACAACATATACTTACAAGAAGCAGATGGTGATAAGGTTCTTACTTACTCGCACAGTAACTTTGACAATGACGCAACTATCTATGTCAACGCAAAAACATTCCCTGGTCCTCTTGCTACGCGATCAATAGCATCATTCCAACAAGAAGGTGTTGGAGTTAACACATGGTATAGCAGTACAATTGACGCACAACCAGGTATCAACGGCAACGAAGCTCTGCATACAGCAGCAGCGTATACAGCATCATACATTGGTGATCTTGTAGTACAAGCTACTTTAGATAATCAAGTATCAGATACTACTAGCTGGGCTGACATAGCAACGTTGACATTTACTGGTAATGAAACTATGCCAACACCAGTAAACTTTAACGGAGTGTTTAGTCACTTACGATTCAAAGTAACAGCAAATCCAGCAGATAAAATCACACAAATTCTAGTTAGAAATTGATTGACAAACTAGCATAACTACGCTATAATAATAGTATGAGTGTAGTAAGCGAAACAGTTCTGACATACTTACCTTCTAAGAGAAAAACAACTCCTAGTGGCTGGCTATCATTCAATGCGCCCTGCTGTCATCATAACGGACATGCTGCTGATAATAGAGGCAGAGGAGGACTTATAGATAACGCAGACGGAGGCATAAGCTATCACTGTTTTAACTGCGGATTTAAAGCTTCATGGCAACCAGGGCGTAACTTTTCACATAAACTGCGAAGGCTCCTGCAATGGATGGGAGCGCCTGACGATATAATCAATAAGGTGGCACTTGAAGTGATGAGAGAGAACGAAGGTGTGCAAGCAAAAGAACGTATTGCTGAACTACCTTCGTTCAATACAGTTCCGTTACCAGACGATGCAATTAAAGTTGCTGATATTACAGATTTCAACAAATATAGTTTGGCTATATTAGAGTATATGGCACAACGTAGACTAAATCTAGATGACACAGATTATTACTGGTCGCCGAGTCTAGGATATCGTGATAGATTAATTATACCATTTTATTATGAAGGTAACATAGTAGGATGGACTGGTCGTAGTATACTTGAAGATAAAAAGCCTAAGTACTTAACAGAAGTACAGCCTGGGTTTGTGTACGGCTTAGATGATCAAACATATAATAAAGTATTTGCTATTGTATGCGAAGGCCAGATTGATGCTATACATATAGAAGGATGTGCGTTAGGAGGCAGTGAAATAAGCGATCAGCAATCTATGCTACTAAATAGATTACAGAAGGATATTATTGTTGTACCTGATAGAGATAAAGCAGGAAGCAAACTAGTTGAACGTGCTATTGAACTAGGCTGGCATGTTAGTTTACCAACCTGGGCTAAAGGTATTAATGATATCGGCGATGCTGTAGATAAGTACGGTAGACTGTATACATTACATAGTATAGCAAGTGAAGCTACAGATAGCGCACTTAAAATTAGGTTAAAAGCAAAAAAATGGTTTGGGAGTAACTAATGAAAACAATTAAAAAAGTATTGAAGTTTTTATGGTCTATTATTACATGGCCATATAGAAAGATTAAAGAAGAAATAGAATTTAGAAAACGTATAAAGAAGTTACGGGAACAGGACCCGTTTATTTACAAATGATTATCTGGGGGATAGTTGGCAATAGCCACGATGCTAGTTTAGCAGTATTTAATAATGAAAAATTGTTATGGGCAGCACTTGCTAAAGATTTTAGCGGTGTGCCTAACGATCCTCATCTAAATAAGAAACTAATTAAAAAGGCACTTAAATTTGGAGCACCAAAAGAAATTATTTGGTATGAACGTCCTTTCTTAAAAACTATTAGACAATGGCGAGCAGGACAAGGTTGGTTAGGCAAAGAGAACGATATAGCTTCATATCTTTATGAACACAATATTGTTCGTCCAATACAGTACACTCAGCATCACCATTCACATGCAGCATATGCTTATTACACTCAGCCACATGACAACTGTGCTGTAATATGCTTAGATAGTATTGGTGAATTTGAAACACTAACCATATGGCATGGAAAGAACAATAAACTAAAAAAGATTTACAGTCAAAGTTATCCACATAGCCCAGGTTTATTTTACTCTTCAATGACTCAACGTGTTGGTGGCGTTGCACAAAGAGATGAATATATGATAGCTGGCATGGGTAAAGATCATGACCCTGAGTATTACAGAAGTGCAATGATGGACGAGATTATACTAAAAATTCCCACAGCTAGTAACCCAGCCTGGAAGTTTAAGACTAATTTACACCGAGGGTGTAATTGGTTTTTACCTGAAGCTACTGATAATGAAGCTATGGGTAGACTTGCAGCAACTACCCAAAAAGTTTTTGAGGAAGCAGTTAGTGGACTTAGTACATGGGCTCAATGGAAAACCAAAAGCCCTAACTTAGCACTAGCAGGGGGTGGCGCACTTAATCGACAGGCTGTAGATAAAATTCGTCTGCAATGGAATAATATACACGTACCCCAAAACCCTGGAGACCCTGGTAGCTGTATTGGCGCTGTTTTAGCAAAAACAAAAATAAAAGTAGACCTAGAAGGAAAGTGGGTTGAATAATAATAAAAACTTGACAGTAACGCATAAAGGTAATATACTATAGTATGACTAGACAAAATACAGATTACGGATATGATATACAAAAAGTATATCTAGAAATGTTTATGACAGACGCAGAAAGTTTTGTGCGCTGTCAAGCAGTGTTTGATCCTGAAGCGTTTGATAGACGCTTACAGGAGGGTGCTAAGTTCTTAACTGATTATGTTAGCGAACACAATGCACTTCCAACAATGGACATGTTAAACGCCGCTACCAAAGCAGATCTAAAAGATCCGGGGCAACTACAAGAAAATCATTATGATTGGTTGTTACAAGAGTTTGAAACGTTCTCTAAGCACAAAGCACTAGAAGCAGCAATTCTTAAAAGTGCAGACTTGTTAGAGTCAGGCGACTATGGACAGTGTGAAGACTTAGTTAAGAAGGCTGTACAGATAGGCTTACAAAAAGACTTGGGTACAGACTACTATGCTGATCCAAGAGCAAGACTAGAAGGCATCAAGAGTACTAACGGACAGGTAAGCACAGGCTGGCCAGCTATGGATAAGAAACTGTTTGGTGGCTTTAACAGAGGCGAGCTGAATATCTTTGCAGGTGGCTCGGGTGCAGGCAAGAGTTTGTTCCTTGCTAACATTGGTGTTAACATGGCCGAGAAAGGCTTAAACGTAGTTTATTTGACACTAGAGCTTGCAGAGAGTCTAGTTAGTATGAGACTTGATAGTATGACTACGGGTATTCCAAGTCGTGACGTGTTTAAGAGCATTGACGATGTTGAAATGAAGGTTAAGATTATTGGCAAGAAGAACGGTGCATTCCAAGTCAAGTATATGCCTTCAGGCAAGACAGCAAACGATGTACGTAGTTACATTAAAGAATATGAAATTAAAACTGGCAAGAAGGTAGACGTGCTACTGATTGACTACTTAGACTTGTTAATGCCAGCAAGCACAAAGGTAAGTGCAGCGAACTTGTTTATCAAAGACAAGTACGTAAGTGAAGAACTGCGTAACCTAGCAATGGAATTGAACACAGTGTTTGTTACAGCGGCACAGTTGAACCGTGGTGCTGTTGAAGAAATTGAATTTGATCACTCGCATATCTCAGGTGGACTTAGTAAGATCCAGACTGCGGATAACGTGTTTGGTATCTTTACAAGTAGAGCAATGCGTGAACGTGGACGCTATCAGCTACAGCTAATGAAGACACGTAACTCAAGTGGCGTAGGACAAAAGATTGATCTAGGCTTTGACTTAGATACTCTTCGAATTATTGATATCGGCGACGAAGATGAGCAATCGACAGCACCGCAAGGAGGAGCCAGTGCTATTGCCGCAGCACTCAAACGTACAAATGTTGTATCAACAGTTTCTGATGTGCCAAATGAAGGAACTACAGCGCCTAAAATTAAAGAACAAACAGATTCTACTAAACTAAGATCGTTTTTAAACAATCTAGATAACGATTAAATTTTCTTAACTGCATAAATATATTAAGTAAAACTGATAAATATATGTATATTTTATGCGCAAGGAAATATAAATGCAAACAGGAAGATTAGGAGCTGTAGATGTAACTGCTGGTACAAGCAATGTTGTATATCATGTATACGATGCTGCCGGGAATGACGCTGTACTTAACTTAAACATCGTAAACAGATCAAGTGCAAACCAAGCAGACTTTGGTGTATGTACAAGCACAAACGATAGCTGGAGTGACATAAACACAATATTCGAAGGTATACTTGAAGCTAATGACGTTTACCAAAAAGGCGGCATATATGTAAATGCTGATGAAAGAGTAATTGTTAGAAGTTACCAAGGTGATCTTAGCGCAACAATTTTTGGAACAACTAGTGTAACAACAGTACAGGCACCTGCAACTGCAGAATCATATGTTGAACCTGTAACTAGAACACTAACTATGACGCCCACTACTAATATCGACGAAGGCGCTAGTATTTCAATTACACTTGCAACAACAGGAGTTCTTAACGGAACTGTAATAGGTTATACTATATCTGGTGTAGATACATCAGATATCGGCGGCATGGCATTGACAGGAAATCTAACAGTAAACAATGGATTTGCAAGTTTAAGTATTCCTACAACTGCTGATGAAACTCCAGACGGAGCAGACACATTAGTCTTTACATTATCTACTGGTGAAACTGATAGCGTTATTATTAACGATACATCAACTGCACCACCTGCACAATATATTACTGGTGCAGGCGGAATAGAGTCAGAATCTGGCGGATATAACATACACGTCTTTAACTCATCCGGTAATTTTGAAATTGAGAATGCATAAGGAAACGATAAATGCCATTTATTAAAAGTATTAGAAAAGGTCGAGGGCCGCAACAGCATAAAGAAACAACAAAAATTAATGATATTTTTGATGTAACAGGTGGCGACCAAATTTATACAGCCGGCGGCTACACTATACATGCCTTTACCACTGTAGGCGAACACGATTTAAGTTTTAATCTAAAGAACAAATATAAAAATAATTATAAAGAAGCAATGCAGCTAGTTACTGAACTAGATTTAGAATATATTATTATTGCTGGTGGCGGCTCGGGTGGAGCAGAAGGTAGTGACCAAGGCGGCGCAGGAGGCGGCGGCGGAGGTGGATACCTCAGCGGAACCTTAGCTGATCGAGTTGTAGGTGATGGCCCATTCCCAGCAACTGTTGGAGACGGTGGCAGCCAACGTCAAGGAAGCAGCGGCAGCACAGGTCAAAGAGGAGACCCTTCATCGTTTAACGGATCACCAACTACCGGTGGCGGTGGTGGTGGCAGCTACACTAACAATGGACAACCTGGAGGCTCAGGTGGTGGCGGCGGCGATGCCCGCTATGGATATCGATACGGTGGCAGTAATGTTGGCGGTCAAGGATATGATGGCGGACAAAATGGCCAAAGCTGGCGCGGAGCAGGTGGTGGCGGAGCAGGTGGCAATGCTGGTCCTGCGTATAGTACACAACATGGTGGCAGTGGTAGAGCAAGTTCAATTTCAGGATCGTCTATTTCGCGCGGCGGCGGCGGAGGCGGCGGTGGCGGCCCACGAAGCGGTGGCGGTGGACCAGGTCGTGGTGGTGGTGGCAACGGCGGCTATTCACCTAAGCAAGGACAAGCAGGCACTGCCAACTATGGTGGCGGTGGTGGCGGTGTAAGTCATCAAGGCGGAAGTGATCCAAGTGGTGCAGGAGCTAAGGGCGTAGTTATTGTTAGATATCCAAACTAATAATGCCGCAATACAAGTCTACTTTAAACATATTAACTGATCCTAGCGGCGACGAGCTGTTTGAATCCAAATGGATGGATGGCAATACTCCGTATATTCCTCCAACCCAAAACTGGGACTATAAGCGTGAAATGCGCATAGACGATGTTGATATATGGGAATGCTTGGTTGAGGCAAGCGGAGGGATTGGTATATATGCAGCACACAGTCCTTTTGCTGAGTTTTATTTAATTACTACAGGATGGGATTTTTCTGATCCTACTTATCACGATAAACATCTTACAGAAACATACTACGGGCCAAACGCACAAACTAAAGTTTTTGCTCGTGCCAAACAAATGGGATTGAATTTAGCAACATATGATCAATGGGCGGAACCAGATGAGTTATGGTTACACGACAATGTCACTCAGCCGTTAACCAGGTATAATAGTTAAAATTAATTACAGCTCTTGTTTTAGCATCGGTGTGTGTAGTGCCTGAATGTTCCATATTTCCATCAAATATTACAAGTCTATTTTCAACAGACTCAATTTTTTCTCCAGTAGCAAATTCTGTATATCCATTATTTGTGTTTAGATAGAATATTGCAGTTTTTCCGTTAAAATTAAAAAAGTCTACATGTGGAGGATAGTTATAAACTTTATCGGCGCAAGTAGTTAGATTTGCTTTTATCCTGACCAAAGCACTTGGTTGCAAAATATCTAGTATAGGTTCAATAATATCTCCGTAATTACTACTTGGTTTCATGTTGTGATAAAATAAATGTATAAATTGACAATCATAATTTTCTTGTTGTGAAGGCAAATTATTTCCTACTTTGGTATTACTAAAAAACCACGGAAATGAATTATTAAGCATAATATTTTGTATATGTTGTAGATGTTCTTGTGACACACAGTTATCAATTACTTCTATCATTTTGCCTCCATTCTAAAATTCATTGCTACACTAATTCTATCACTATCACTAAGATTCTTTTCTACCATATGTAGTAGATTAGATTTAAAGATTAATAGTTTGCTAGGTTGCGGCTCATAAAAACATGTTTCTGTTGATCCGGATATTCTTTCAAGCGGCACCTTTGTAGGTATAGTATTACCTGTTGCAATACTATCCATACTTTTAAATCTAATGTTACCTGAATTAGGCTGTGCGTCTACATAGTAAACAGCACTAAAATGATTGTTTGGATGCTGATGATATTCTTGATAGTTCATTGGTTGGGCAATATTAAACCAAAAATCTGTGCATGTAATTTTATAGTTTTCTAAATCTGCATCATATTCAGCAGCATATTTTTCTGTGTGTAAAATTGTTGTATTAACTAACTGTTCAATAACATCATCAATATCGTCATCTTTAAAAAACAAATTTGTGTTAAGACTATTCCATGTATCACAGTTCCATTGCGTGTGAACATCTTTATTCAATTCATCGTGCAGTTGATAAGCACGTTTAGCTAAAGATTGGTTATCAATTTCATCTAAAAAATCATAATATATTAGTGTAGGAAACCATTGTTCAATCATAGCGGACCTAACTTGTTAAACATATGGTCAGATCCAATACTGCCTTCAAACCATGTGTTAAAACTTAATACACATCGTATTCCACTGTTGTGCATTTCACTTTCAACTGAGTGCATAAGTTGTGAAGGGAACAAAACTAGACGTCCTGTATGTACAGAAATTTTCTGCCAGTCCCAGTTCCACGGAGCATCCTTTGACTTGTTAGAATCCATTTCCCATTGTATACTTGGATATGTTGAAACACCTGTCCTATGAAATTTTAGTTTAGCACTATCTTCATCGGCTGCTATATAATAAGCTCCACTAATGATACTGTTAGGATGTGAATGTGGAAATACTTCTTGTTTTGTATTGTTATGTTTTAAACACCAGCTCTGTGTAAATTTTAATTTTTGATCAGTAGATAGAGAATACTTTGAAAAATTATCTAATTGTTGTTGTAACCAATTTCTTAGATTCGGAACATGATTATCTAGTACATATGTATCTGCAGTCTGTTCAAACATTCCGTTAGAACTGTCGTTATTAACATTATATTCGAGATCTAAAAGTGCTGGGTGATCGTCAAATACATTGTTATCTACAACAGCTATTGCAGTAGGAAAAATTAATTCAATATTCATTTTGTATACTCTATATAACTAGGCGTAGTTGTTTGTTTGTTTAATGATCCAATACTATCACGCTTGTCCCATT
>VMHT01195848.1_pt1 | contig 11083 bp, 7 predicted proteins | sample 4693611 | NCBI WGS metagenome assembly VMHT01 (sample SAMN12280063, study PRJNA550983) | marine metagenome | isolation source: seawater sampled from same location over 5 years 0.02-0.2 micron viral filtrate | place: USA: collected off the coast of southern California halfway between the port... ... | reverse complement strand
GTTTTTGCAGTATTTGCGGTTATAGCAGAAGCCTGACCTGCCGATATTGTCGTGGTGTCCCCTTCTAGTACCGTACCCGCAGAAGTACCAAAACCCGGAAATGATGTTTTAGAAGTATTTGCGGTTATAGCGGATGCTTGCCCCGCAGTAATTGTGGTGGTATCTCCTTCCAATGAAGTTCCTGCTGAAGTACCAAAGCCAGGAAATGATGTCTTTGCTGTGTTCAAGTCTACAGCACCATTAGTGGCTATTTTTGCTAAATCACCAGCAACACAAGATGACGACTGGACAACGTTTCCCGCATTTGATGATACAAACACTTTATTCGCCACGTGTCCATTCAGCGCTAATCGTTGATTAATCAATAATAAGTGCTGGTCTAATTCATACTCTAAATCATTGCTTGGATAGTTTTGGCTTGCAATAGAATTTGTGGTGATACTTCCAGTATTGAAGTTTAAATTTTGAACAGTTCTGTTGTTGAAATTGATGGAATTATGCGCAAATGTTAAAAGGTCATTTCCGCTGAAATCTTGAATTTTCGGTAGCTTTAAAGCACCATCTTTTATCGTCAAATTGCATTTATCAAACTCGATATCATTATCTCCAAGGTTGCCTTTTGTTGTGATTGATATATGCTCGTTGTGTCTGTCATCATTATTATTTATAAAAATCTTATCACTATTGATGATGAATGTTGAATGATTATTACTCAGAGTTGGTATGGACATTAAGTATATATTAATGGTATAAAAAATATATATTTTCGAGAGTGATGTTGCTACTTACAATTTTTTTGGATTTAGGGCGGAAATCGCATTTCTCTTATACTAAATGCAAAAAACGCCCGATTTCGCAAAAATTTGTAAGTTGGGATTCTACAAAAAAAAAAAGACAACAACATCACTATCATTTTAATCACAAGCATAATGTTTGCTCTTACGACTTTTGATGCGGAAACCACTTGGCTTTTTCAAGTATGAGTCTGGCTCAAGCTGGTTAGGGAAAGGATTTGGTTGATTGATAGTTTGTGGTAGATGAGACCTTGGATTTCGTTTCCCAAGTTTAAATCTCGGATTAATAATATTTTCTTTATCTTTGCTATTATTATCTTCATCGCCGCCTTTGTTATGACCACCTACCTGCGAAATATGTCCAGCTGCATTCGCAAAAGGATTATACTTCAAACTTCCCTTACCCCTAAAGTTAAAATCATCCACCTTCCCAGCTTCAAAGCCTGCGATGTCAATTTGCGTTTCCTTGTATTTTGTTTCTTCATACTTTTTCCGAGATAGTAGAGAACCAGTACTTTTAATGCGAGACTGCTTTGACCGTACACTTGCATTTTGAGGAAAATCACCCTGTTTGACAAAATCAGGCATTTTCACTCGGAGATTCGTATCTTGTAAAACACCAATTTTACCAGCATTATTCGCTTTGGATATTACATCCATTGTCTTAGCAATAGGAAATTTAATTCTTTCTTTCATATACATTTAATAAAGAAAAAAACCTTTCACCTCACCTCCGACAAAGTCATTTTCATTGTAAACGTGAAATCCAATGATTGCGTCTTTCATAGTGGTAGGAATCGGAGTCATCATCAAGCCTTTTTCGCCGTAATATTGCGGAAGATATTCAAGATGCTCAGCACCTATTTCGTGATACACTTGTTTTCCTTGATACTGTCTACCTGCTTTTTTGAAAGCATTTTTCATATTCGATAAAAGAACTTTTCCTTCAGTTTTGTAGCGACTATCAAATGACGGTTGAGCCGAATCAATCATATTGTCTTCACTGCGTAAAGAACCCTGAAAAGCATTAAGATGGTTTTGAATAAAATCTAATGATTTGATATAATGGTCCATTTTATGATAAATCACGTTCATAGATTTTATGGAAAAAAGACTGTCTGATACTTTTCTATCTTTAACCATTTTCATCGTTGCATAGGAAGCGTCTGGACTACTCTCAATGACGTAAGCGTCGCCGACGTGTGAGTATGGCTTACTCCAAGGCATAAGGAATAAATTTTGTAAAGTTGTTCCAGCAACAATATCATTAATATCAGCGATACGAAAACTTACCGGAACCAGGTCATCAACTAATTTGCGACTTGACTCAAGAAATCCTCTTGGACTTCCATAATTATAGTTCACACAACAGGTTCTTTTCTTTTTTTGGTTCAAACAGGCTGAGAGCAGCACACTGGGAATCGCACCTAATGAGTGTCCTGTGGTATATATGACGACATCATCGTTATAGTATTTGTCAACAAAAGCTAATACTTGTTCTAATGATTTTTCAAAGTAATGGTAAAATCCCCAATGCACATTCATACCGAGATATGTTGTTGGTGCTGCGGCGGCATCTATTCCGGCATCACTAAGCATTTTGTCCATTTCAAGCGTAAAGTCTGTTCCACGATAAACAATAGTTATAGCTTTGTCGTCTTCGTTCCAATACATTCTTCCTTGTGTAGAATCAAAGAATCCTTCTGTTCCCATAAATTGCACATCAGTATAGCCTTCTTCAATTTCACCGCCCATAGCAGTGGATGCTTCCTCATAAGCTTTATTACAAAGGTAAGCTAAATGATGTGCAACATCTATTGAAAAGGCTGTCTCTCTGTCAAACTCGTTTTCCTTTTCAGGACGAAAATTTATATTACTGATAATTGTATTTTGACTACTACGCTTTGGTTTAACTTTTTCATCTTTTTCATCATCTACTTCTTCTTGTTGTTTTTCCTCAGTATCTTGTTTTCGTTTTTTTCTTTGAAAACCTTTTTTTAGTATATTATCAATGTATATATCTTTAATGCTTTTTTCTGGTTTGGACTCTTCTCTTGGATAATGATATGAGACACCTTTTCTGATTATGCGATGTCCATCACGATACTCTCTATTGTTTCCGACCTCCATTTCGTGCGTCAGGGCTGTTATGTTCTGCGTGTAATCTGCTTGCGTTTGACGAATTTCTTCAGGAGTTGGTTCTGGTGGTGCTTGTAGTCTTCGCCCTTGTTTGATATATTTGACTTTTTCTTCACTTATTCGATTAAACCATTTCTTCATAAATCGTCTTTTATTCGCGTTGAAGTAAATTGCCCAAAAGTCAACTTTTGGATTTAATGTTGTATCCTTTGAGAGCTGCTTGACCGTCATAAACATTGGTGAAGAAACATCTGCTGTATCAAGAGGCATCAAGGATGGGTCTTTCTCTTTTCTCTTTTTATTGATTAAAGCTGTATATTGAGTTAATGCTCTTTTGTATGCAGGGTCAGATTGTGATTGATTACGAAATTGGTCCAAAAGGAATTGGTCTCTTATACCGAGTAATGATTCAGCATTGTTTGCGGCAGAACTGCTGTGTCTTCTCGGTTTTATACTTTCAATAAAAGTGTGAAAATCATAAGATTTTTTAACGTTTGTGTAAAGAGTGGCTAATTCATTTCCTCGTAATAATGGTCTTCCCCAAGCATCCTTCTGCTCAAGAATATTGAGTATTTTGCGAAATTGACTTTGTGTGGAATCGCTTGTATGTCCATTGTTGAGCATTTCAGCCAAATGGTACCGTAAACCTGTTTTCGTTCTCATTGATGGGTCATCAGTTCCACTTATTAGTCCTAATCCATCATCGTCGTATGAAAAACTCGAATCACCTTTTTCCTCATCTTTGTATTGATTGTAATCATTGACAAATACGAATTTCGGCATCACGTTGGCTTCGCTGCGTTTCCATTTCGGACCAAATTTCGTATAAGGCATAACATACTTGTAATACTGAGATAAGAAAGAATTGTTCTCTTGTGTATGTTGGTTATATGTATCAGCAGCTAAGGTTGTAGCCCTAGACATTTTTTCGCCTAATTCAGCATATTTCTCATAAGTCTCATCTAATGCTGCGACTCTGTTAAACTCTTCAACAATTTGAACGACTGTTAAAGCAACTCCAGCAACAGCGGCAACAGCACCAACCACTGCGGCAGCTGTTCCCATCGCAGCAAGTGCAGCATCACCAGCAGCTGTTCCAGCATCAATCGCAGCAGCGGCTACATCCACTTCAGCGCCTACTTCAGCAGAAGCACCGAAAACCTCGTCTAAGATGGCTGATGTCTCTTCCACAGTTTCAGTCATTCCAGGAATCGTTTCAGTTGCACCCGATTCCGCAACTTCACCATCTTCAAGAATTACATCAAATTGTTGGTCTCGCGTTATCAATGAAGTATTGTTTTTGACCATTACGTCAAAATTCTTGCTGAGCGTAGATTGGAAATTTTCAAGATTTCGTACCTCCGCCAGTTCATCAAAATCCATTTCTACTCCTTCAAGCTTTTCGCCCCATTCTGTGGCTTTTGCTTCTGGACTCATTTCTGGCTCTTTTGACTCAATGACGTTTTCCATCTCTGTTTTGCTCTCACCCTGTGGAAACTGTTTTGATGTTTTTGTGGATTTTGATAAAACAGAGTCAGGATTATAAATAGCCTCGTCTAACATTTTATCAGTTTCTTCAAACATTTTATCTATATTTTTCAGGTTTGGGTCGTTCATAATGTCTAAATCAGTATCCATAATATTTTGAGAAGCAGGCTCAGGGTCAAACGATGGAGCTTCTTCCTGCAAGGTATTTTTAAAATCTATTGAGTCTCCATAAAAATCAGTCATTTCTATATCAGCCATTATATATATATTTAAGAAAAATATATATAATCATTAACACTTTTTACTTCTAATTTTTATGTTTTCAGGTATGTATGGTCTTCTTCTATCTTGGTATAAGTATCTGCGAGTCGCTTCCTGAGGAACAACAATTCTATTGGTTCTTTGCTTTACTAATTTAATCCTTTCTCGCTCATTATGGCGTTTATCAATATTTTTAGCTTCAGGAAGCATTGCCCTTGTAGCAGCTGCCATTCCGCCCAAGTGATAATGTACGTCGACGACCTTCTCAGCCTGAGCCTCAGGTCTTCCTGCCTGCGCAGCATTCGCAAGTTGCCTGACTACTTCACCACCACCAGCAAAATTCTGATTTGGTTGGAGTACACCCTGAAGCTGAGCGACATTTAGTCCAATAGCAGCAGGGTCAACAATCACACCAAGTCTCAACCCAACGCCTTTTTGATAATAATCAATAATCTCTTCTTCCAGTCTTCTATGAATCATTCTTAGTCTGACTAATGGTGTTTTTTCATTTAATTTATTTGCCTCACTTATTAACTCTTTAAACGATTTTGTCTTTATTTCATCTCTATATAATTGTATGAAAGCACGAATTTCAGCTAGTAATCTTTTTGCAGAATACTTCATTCTGTTCCTTTCCATAGAAATCTTCTGTCCTGTCCTTGTGGTGAATTGAGCCATTTGACCTTGTGGCTGTCCAGGGACTCCTCTATTGATTACCAATAATTGTGGGTCTTGAGCAGCTGCGGGAACAGCCTGAGGACCACCAGGAGGAGGACCACCAGGAGGACCACCAGGAGGATTAGGTGGAGGACCACCAGGAGGACCACCAGGAGGATTTGGTGCAACAGGTGGTGCTGGAGGCTGAGGAACATTTGGCTGATTTGGCTGATTTGGTGGAACAGGGGGTTGAGGCTGATTTGGTGGAACAGGTGGTTGAGGCTGATTTGGTGGAGGAGGAGGAGGCTCTGGAGGCTCTGGACCGCCCCCACCGCCGCCACCATCATAATCATTATACCGAGCAGGTGGTCTAAAATCACGAGGAGGTGGTCGAGGATTTCTATCACCAACATCAAAATTATTATTTCGTTCAGGATTGACTGGTGGTTGCTGAACTATATTTTCATCATCCTCAGCTTCTTGAACTTCCAAGACAATTCCTGGGCCAGGCTCACCACCAGGAACATCAACATCCTCTGGATTTTCCACTTCAGCTACTTTTTCTTCGCCACCAATTCGTCTATTTTGTAATCTATTCTGTCTCTTTTTTTTTTGGTTTTTTTTCATTTTTTGATATCTACCTTCTCTATCCGGCTGAGAATATTTGTCTCTGGCTTTATCATCATCTCTTCGTTCCGGAGTTTTAGATTCACCCGCTCCACCAGTATCATCATCTATGTCCATTAACGTATCACCTTCAAAACGACCATAATTCCTCTGTAATTTCTTTTGGTCTCTTCCGCCCAAATTTTCAACTTTTCTTTTATTTGAGTCTTCCTCTAATTTTACATTATTATCCATTAATCGTTCATTGTTAATAAAGTTCTCCCTAAGGTCTTTATAGTATTTTCTTGGGTTTCCCGCTTCCATTATTCTTTGTCTCATCCGTGATGTCTGGTCGCTTAGGACTTCAGCTCTGTTCGCCTGTGATTGATTTCCCATTTTCATCTTATTTAAAAAATTATTATATTTTGTCTGTCTAACCAATCCGCCTGCTGACTCTTTAAACATTTTTTTGTATGATTTCGTAAATGGGTCATAGTATAAACCACTCTCTTTTCCATTTGAGGTATTATTATAAAATTCTTCCAATTGTGCATCTGTTGCATTATTAGGGTTTTCACTCCTGCCTCTTTTACTCATTATAATAAAACTTTAGAAAAAAAGTTTCTAAACATCATATATAATGCCGACCTTACATTTACTTTTACAGCCCGGACAAAACGGAATTACTAAATGTCTTTTATCAAACCCTCTCAAAGCTCAAAAACTACACCTCCATTCGGTGGTCATTAATAAACAAGCAGCTGGATATGCTGGAAGTCAAATCTTTGTAAGACTTCCTTTTGCTTCAGCATCACAAATTCACTCAAATCATCAACGAGGTTTTCTGTGCCTTCCTACTCAAATTTCAACATCAGGAATGGAAGTGCATAATTTCAGCGATGGTCTTCCCATAGAATGTGATAATATTCCGGAATCATTTGAATGTCAATTACTACAAAGTGATATGACTCCGTTCACATCCAATACTGACCTGCTCGATGTTCACCTGTATTTTGGTTATGAAACAGCCAGTTTATTCTAACCATATTATATAAATGGCGGACGGACTACAAAAACAATATAAAAAACCTCAGAGACCATTTACGGTAAGAAGCAAAATGGACGCAAATCAACGAGAACTGGAAATGGGTGATAAAGTGTCCTCAACGAAAAAGAGAACCCTAAAGAAAGCATCTGTATCTGAAGATTTAGAAACATCATCAACAACGAAAATTACACGAAATCAAGAAAACAGCAAATATAGTCTATCTCCATCATTTTATAAAAACGTAAAATCGTTTAATGTGAACGATGTTCCGCGAAATGCATTTATCCTTTGTATAGCCAGTAGACGTTCAGGTAAAAGTCATCTTATTACGCACTTTTTAGAAGAATATACGAAAACTCATAAGACTGATGGAGTCTTTTTATTCACAAAGACAAATTTCGGCTTTGATGGAATTCCAAAAACATACAGATTTAAAGATTTAGCAATATTGAATGACCTCGTGGAAACCCAGGTAAGGGTCAAGCGTCATAATCAGAATTGTAAGAAAAAAGACAAAATCAAGTCTAACATAATTTTGGTACTTGACGATATGATTGGAAAAGGTGGTCTTGGTGCAGAAATGCGGCGAGACCCAATCCTTAATAAATTGGCTGTGAACGGTCGCCATCTTTCCAGTGATGATGATAGTAATATGATGGTGATATTAATCAGTCAAATCTTTACTGGTATCAGTCCTCAAATTCGCCTGAACACTGATTTCCTTTTTACCACAAAATTAGCCGCAAGAAGAGAAAGAGAGAATATAGTCAATTCATTTCTTTCATTAAATTCTGGTCGCAAAGGTTTAGCAGAAAGTTATGAAGTTTTTGATACAATAGTGAATGCCGATGATTTTAATTTTATTGCTATTCACTGTACAAAACAAAATAAGAAATCGTATTTAGACTATGTTTTCAATTTTAAGGCTCCTGCCAAATTAATGAATAAACGACTGACAGGCGACCCTGACGATTGGATTAACAATAAGAAAGAAGTGTATTGGTGATTTTTTTTATCTTACTATTATTTATAAGAAATGTCAAATCCGTTGCTCAACTCCGCGGCATCCAGTGCCTTAATAAGCTCACTTGATAGTGTCAGCTCAAAAAAGAATCCTTTCACATATTCCTATGCACAGAAAGGAAGTCTTACCTCCGCTCACGTTCCAAGTCATTCTCGTTCAGCAATTACATCCTATGCTACTTCTATTGGTTTTAATCAAAATATCGATTTTCCTATTCTGAAAAATGGTATCCTCGAAAACTTATTTGTAAAAATCGTTTTGACCGCTCCTGCTGGAACACACGTAAATGCTTCTATTGCTAATTTAATCATAGAATCTATGAGCCTCATTACAAGTGGTCGAGAGGTCTGTTCATCACGCCCATTTGGTCGAGCAGCATTAACTGCTCATAAACCATATCACGTTAAACGTAATATTGAACATATGATGGGTTTACAGGCACAAAGATATCAACCAGCAAACAATATTGTCGTTGCTTACATTCCTGCCTTTTTCTCGTGTTTTGATTCGCCGGAGCAAATGTATCTATCGACCTTCGTGGAACCTCTTACTCTCAGGCTAAAAATGGGTTCTGCTAATCAATACTCTGATAACAATGCAGGTGGCGCTGTAAATTTGGCACTTACCACCTGCGAGGTGGTTCAGGTGTTTCGCAACCTCAGTAGTGATGCCGAGCAAAAGATGATAATGGAAGATTACTCAAATAGTGAATCCCTCGTGAGAATTCAATACGACTTAGTAGAAGAAAATACAGTTAAGGAAGCAACTGCCAATGCTATAGATTCCTTCACACACAAGTTTACCTCAAATCGCACTTGTTCAAAAATCTTCTTTGCTTTAGAAAGAGTTGCAGCCGATTTAGCAGGTGGTGAAGTTATTGCTTCTTCTGCTGATGGACAGTATGGGGCTATATCACGTGTTGTCGTTAAAGGTAATGGACAGACACTTTTCGATTTAGATGGTGATTTGTTCAGATATGCTTTATCGCAAGATACCGATAGTGCGAATAGTATGTTCGCAGTCGGAAATCAGTGGGATAATGCTATCCATCACATTGGTAATGTGTATAAAATAGATTGGGGTATGAATACGGACAATTCACACCTTACAAATAATATTAGTCTGAGAGAAATTAATGATTTTCAGTTAACTGTGTTTTCTACAGCAACAGTAAATCAAGTTAATTATCGCCTACGTGTATGTATGCTCTCACCCCAGCTTGAGGCAATTAATTCCGCGAGCGGTAAAATATCCACTTCGCTATCTTCTTAATTTTTTAATGTTTTTACTTTTTAATAAAAACATTAAATTTACTTCTTATAACAAATTTTATAAGTTGAACCATTTTTCTTTTTTCGTGTTCTGCATTGAACATCGGATTTGTCGTTTTTGTATGTTTTACTGGCTTCAATCAAAACCTGCTTGAATGACATATCAGGATGCTTTTGCCTAAATGATGCAACGTGTTCGTTCCACGGATTTGTCATATATATTCTCCGAAGATAAGTATTTGAAAATGAATGAGTCCAATAGGATTGAAATGCCACCTCACACCATAATGGTGTAAAAAGTGTTTTTTTTCGGGAATTGCAGCAGAGCAAGAATGATGTCTACTTACAATTATTTTTGATTTAGGGCGGAAATCGCATTTCTACTATACTAAATGCAAAAAACGCCCGATTTCGCAAAAATTTGTAAGTTGGGATTTTAACAAAAAAAGTACAACAACATCACTCTCATCCATTATACATTAACAGGGTGAAACATAACATTGTGAAGATTTTCACCTCCTGTAATTGCACCACATTCTATTTGTAAGTAATATTCATTTTCAATATTCCAATGTTTATTATGTTTTTTCTTTTCATCATAATCTTGTACAAGACAAAGACATAGCATACTCCAAAGTTTGGGATTCTGCCTTTTCCAAGCATCATACTGAGATGGTATTTCTTTAACTTTTTTAATATGATTCTGTGTGAAGTGTGTTAATTGTACTTTCATAATATGATTTTTAATATATTCTTTAATTGGTTGTTCAAATTGTACTTTGAAAAAATGTTTTTTTTTATTATATGATTTATTCACTGGTTTTTTATCAACAATTACTTCTGTCTTCTTTTCCATTTTATCATCATCATCATCTAATATATGACACTTACCATCAAGCAGTGATACTTCTCTGTTATAACATCTTAATCCTTCAACAGCTGGAACAATATACTTCTCCCAAAATTTCTTACTGTAATGATAATTTCCATCTTTTAGCCTTTTCAGCTGCATAGATTTATTTGTTATAGAAAAGATAGCATTGAATAATTGTTTTTTAATAACATTGTCTGATTTCTTAATAAATGTCTGAAGATGTCTATCCCTACGATTTTCGTGGATACGTTTATGTATGAAAATCTTATCATCTTGCGTTAATTTATATTCGTTGTTAAAATTGAATTCTCTTGTTTCATTGTGCCACTTCAAAACCATTTCGTAGAGTCTTTTTGATTCTAGTGCAAGTTCATACTCAACCTTAAGATTATCAATTTGATAATCTGATGAAGCCAAGGCTAAATTCTTTTGATGCTGTTCTTCTGTTAATCCCAAATGAAGAAAAACTTGAAGAATATCTCTTTCTTTAGATTTCCAAAATTCACTGCCCCATTCTTTTTTCTCAGATATAAAGTGTCTTTCAACATTGTACTTATGATGCTGAAGCTTTTCTTTTAAAGTTGCTGATTCGTCGAAAGACAGTATTTTTGAGCGAATTATTTCAAACTCAAAGTCCTCAATGCTATCAATATTGTCCCAACTGAACTCGCCTTCAAAACCACAATTTAGATATTTCATATTATATTCCGCTTCGCATTTTCTATTCAGCTCATAATCAGCAAATGATTCTTTCGCTTTTAGCATTAATTCCTTTTTATCAAGAGAAGAATTTTCTTTACGAAATTTGGTAAAATGTTTAAGCCAAGGATTTTCTATTTTATACCCTGTTCGTCTCATATACTCAAGAACAGTGTTAAAGCCATTTGCTCTTCTCTCCAAAAGAAGCTCGTTTTGCAGTAT
>VMHT01103811.1_pt1 | contig 11085 bp, 26 predicted proteins | sample 4693611 | NCBI WGS metagenome assembly VMHT01 (sample SAMN12280063, study PRJNA550983) | marine metagenome | isolation source: seawater sampled from same location over 5 years 0.02-0.2 micron viral filtrate | place: USA: collected off the coast of southern California halfway between the port... ... | reverse complement strand
GGGTATATATATTTATCCCGCCCGGCCGCGTGCGCGAGACGGGGGGGGTCAACCGAAATCTGGTTAATTTCTGCACGAATGTCGCATAATGTCCATTATGGATTTGGTATACCCTGCGTTTTCAGTGGTTTAGCCTATCGTCCGTTTCCGGTCCTATATCATGTCGCTATCAGGACACTCGTTTTGAGCGTTGCCGCCGCGCGCGCGTAGTTCTTTCGGTTGTGTGTCTCGCTCGTCCGTGATCACCACCGGCTCAGTTGCGTTGACTTGCGTCAGCGCCTCAAGATATGTGCCACCCTTTGACGGCGTCACCTCAAGCTGCTGCTTATCGCCATAGATTTTCGGCGTCATACGAGCGACCTGCCACTTCGTGATATCTGCCGCGAGGCGCAAGCCTTGAGCGTCGCCCATCCCCATCCTCGCGTCCCGCTTGATATCTTCAAGCTCCTCCTGCAACAGCATGCCCCGGAACTCCAGCGCCAGACGATATTGCCGCTCGAACTCAGGTTCGGCGGCCAGTTTCCTTGATATGGATGTCCAGCTTGGCATTGACTTGTCTTTCACGATTGCCGTAATCGTGCTGCCGTTTGTCAGGCGCTCTAGAAACTCGTCCCAGACTTCTTCTTTAATCTTCGGGTACGCCATCAGTCAAAATCCTCCTCAAAGGCGATGTAGTGACGCGGATCGCTGTCAATCTCGATAAGCGGCTTGCGGCACGAGCTACACACGACTGTCTGCGTCTCCTCGTACACCCGACCCCGTGTCGGCAAGCCGCACCAGTCGCAGTCCCAGTGTTCCTTGAAAAAGCGGACATAGTCACGGTCATGCTCTTCGAGATTAATCACATCACCCATCGTCATCCCATCCTGTTGCGACCTCAGCCCCGCAGGCGCCATACCCGCAGATGTCCACCCAGCTATCCTCGTGGTCAGGCGTCTCGATCAGCCGCGCAACCTTGAGGCACGTCATGCACAGCACTACCTGCTCAGGCGTTACGGTTTGACCAAGCACGACCGACCACAGCGACGCTATCCGCTGATGGTTCTCCCGCACGTCGCCATAATTCTCTCCACGTTCCGCCACGGCGGCCATTGCCGCCTGTAGCACCTCTACCTTGTCCAAGGCTGTCTCCTATCAACAAACCGCAACAGCGGCACTTCCTGACGCCCTCAGCGCCCACTAACGGCCCAACCTGACACTTCGGGCAGCAATCACGCGAAAGCCACTCCGCAAAGCTGCCGTCACCCTCATCTAACATATCGCTTCACCACCCTTGTTCTGTGTGCCGCGTCAGGTTTTTCCCACTTGGCCCGGCACGTCGCCAGCGGATCGCTGACGCCGTCGTGCGCCGCCGGGTACACCTCAACCTTCACGCCATCCTTCACGCGCATGATGTGGACCGTCAGCGTATGCACGTCGATCCACGCATGATTACCCAGCAGTTGATACTCCTCGTCGGTGTAGAGGATGTTCATCTTTTCCTGCCACCCATCATTGCCAGCCATCAGAACGGTATCTCATCATTGAGGTCAAGTTCAGCCTTCGGCCTGACGCTTTCGATTGTAGCACCATCGAACAGGCTCTTCACCTTGTTCGTAACCTGACCCGCCTTGTCCGCCTCCCACGCCTCGACCAGCGCCGCGACTTCGCTCATTGAGTACACCCGGTCAACCCTGCCGTCCGACCGTATCTTCGCGATCTCGCTGGCATCGCGGCACACGGCCACGACAGATCCGTTCGGCGTCGTCGCCTCCCACACCTCACCCGTGACCGGCTCCGCCCCAAGCTCGATGGCCCTGCGCTCAAGTGCATGCACCCCGCGTATGGTTGACGCCACCGCCTCCTCAACCTCGACCCCGCTGCCCTTGTCGAGCGCCTTGTTCAGCACCTCCATCTGCGCCCAGAACCTGTCGCGTAGTTCCGGCTCGACCAGCAGCGGCAGGCGGTCCACGCCCCACTTGATCTCCCTCGCCCTCACCTCAGCGTCATACGTCGCCAACGCGGCGCGGCATTTATCTGCGTCTCGCTCGCTTGGATAAAACCGCCACTCCCTCGATGTCTTGCCCTGCGGCACCCTCTTCCTCGTCGCCATCTCTCGTCTCCCTTCTCTCTCTTAATCCGACTGATCCGACATACATCCGATGATCCGACCCCCTATAGGGGTCGTCGGATCGGACGGATGTGTATGCACATCCGATGAAATGATCCGATACATCCGACACATCCGATCAAACACTACCTAAGTCCTTGTTTTTCCAACATACACGTTCGACGGATATGATCCACTCATTGTCGATTAGTGCGTCGCGAGCCGACCCCCTCGTCTGCGGCTTACAATCGGGCATATCGGATGTCATTTTGGCCGTCCAGTCCGCATATGGTATCTTCGTCGTGCCTCGATCCACGCACATATTATCGAATATCTGGAGCGCCCTTTTGATTGCGCCGGTCGGATACCACGCCTTCTTTCTGCTCTTCTTCGGGGCCTCGTCGGTTCTCTTCAGCACGACGGATGTCTCGCTGATCGACGCAGGCACGGTGAGCATTGTCAGGTTCACGTCGTCCATCGGCTCCGCGTCCTTCTGCTTCTGTGTCGCCAGCGTCATCGTGTCGTCGAGCTTGCCGACCATCAGTGACGTATCAACCGCACCCAGAAGCGCCGTGGAGCCTCGTGCGCCGCGATTGGCATCCTTACCGGCGTGATGCACCGCGAGCAGCGCGCCGCCCGTCAGCGCCTTGATCTCGTCACACGCTGCGACGAACAGCCCCATATCGGTGCTGCTGTTCTCCTCGGCCCCGGCGATGGCGCGCGCCACCGTGTCCACGATGACGAGTGAGAACCGCTGCCCGATGCCCTCAATCGTTGCGACCAGCCGCGCGATGTCCTCGGGTTCACGAAAATTCACAGCCGTCGGCAGCAGGTACATATCCGGCTCATCCTTGACGCCGTGGTATTTTTCCCACGCGGCCCATCTTTTTGAAAATCCGCCGATGCCCTCGCCCGCAATATAAAGTACCCGGCCCTGCTTGACGTCCTGCCCCTGCCACTCCCGACCGTGCGCGACGGACAACGCTATGTCGATGGCGAGGAATGACTTACCCGTGCCGGGCGCGCCGTACATCATCGCAAAGCCTGTGTCGGTGAGCAGCCCATCCACGAGGAATTCGACCGGCGGCATCGCGAACACCTCGCCCCGCCGCATCGTGTGGTACGGCTCAACCGCGCCGTCCTCCACCTCTGGCGCATCATCGCCCGGCTCCGGCTGCGCGGTCACCACTGGCGCGCTGCGGACGATGTCCATCACCTCGTCCAGCGTGTGGTTGCCCAGAAAGTCCGCGACGTCGCCCTTGTCCGGCAGCCCCGGCAGTTCGACCCGCTTGATGCGATCCGCGACGCCCCACAGGCTTGCGATCACCTTGTCGGCGTGGGTTCGACCCGCCTGATCATTGTCGGGCATCACGATCACGCTGCGTCCGGCTAGGTGCGCCGAGTGCGCGTCCAGCCACTTGCCGGACCCGCCGTGGTTTGTGGTGGCGAGCAGCCCGGCCTCGATGAGTGCGTCGGCGCACTTCTCGCCCTCGACAACGAACACCGGCTGGCCCGGGTTCTGGATTATCGCTGGCAGGTTGTATGGCAGCGGCTCGACGCCGTCCATCTTGTATATGTAGCCGCCGCTGCCGTCCGGCCTGCGCTGACGGAACGTCTTCGGGTACATGCGGCACACCTGATACGCCTCGGCGCCGTCAACGTCGAAGTATGAATAGACGCGCTGTATGTATTGCTTCGGCTCCAGCGCCTTCTGCGCCTGCTTCTGTATTCCGAACTCGCGCTCCAGCACGTCGGCGACTGAGCCGCTGATGCCGAGCTTGCCATATTGCTTGACGAGATCGACGATCCCGCCGCCACGATTTTCTTGAAAATCGTAAAAAACCGACTTCTGTAGATCGAGTTCCTTGCTGCCCTTGGTCCCCCAGCGGAGCGTCCTGCCCTTGATGGACAGCTTCGCGTTCGGCTCGCCCCAATAGTGACGGGCAATCCTCTCCGCATGCGCTGCGATATTATTCATTGATGTGTCTCCCTAATGCTCCCCTTAGTAGACGCTCCCGGCGGGCAAGGGAGACTAAACCCGCCGGGAGCTACCGCACTAGAACAGGTTGCTGCCTGTCGGCTGTGATGCCGGAGGTTGCTGCATCGCCGTAGGCGCTGCCTGCGCTGGCGCGGGTTCGGATGGCGCGGTGGCACCGCCGTCCATCATAGCTGGCCGGTCGATCCACTCGGTAATCGACCACTCCGGGGCCTTGAAGCGAAGCTCGCCATTCGGAGAGTTGACCTTGATCGTCTCAGTGCCGGAGATTGTCACCACCGGCATCTTGCCCGGATTTGCCGGAGCCTGCGCCTCGTACTCGTTGTGAAGAGCATCCATCGCACGCAAAACAGTTTTCGCAGAATGCGAAAATTCGCGAAGGCCAAGTTCACGCGACGCGATGCGGCACCGGAACGCCTGCTTGTGGTCCGGGCTTGGCTGCGCCGGGATAGGCTCGCCTGCCTTGACCATCTGAAAGTCAGGCGCGCCGGTTGAGAATGAGAGCCATCCGATTTCGATGGCACCCAAATCCATTGCGAACGTGATGGGAAGCGCCAGTTCCTGTTCATCCTTCTGCCACGATCCGTCCCCTGCTTGGTAGCGGTCCTGCTTAATGAAGTCGCCCGACTTTGCGTCCCACTTGACGATGGGCAGGATGTCACCGCCCGATGCGGTGCTTGTGTTAAAACCGAGAGCCATAGCTTGATATCTCCTTGAACGATTACTCGGTTGGATTTTGGCTGATCACTGTCAGCCGCTCGGTCGGGTAGTAGGCGCAGACATCCAGATCCTGTGGATCGTTTCTGTCTGTCCTACCGCCCGGGCTTACCGTGAAGTCCGACGCGAAGTCCAACTTCGCGAGGGCGTCACGGTAAAGCAGAATGAGGTGGCAGGGCAAGCCCGTCGCCTCGGTAAGCATTTTCGCGTGCATCACCTTGCTCAGGCTGATCATCACGCTTGGGTATGTATTCAGGTCGCACTTGCGCGCCTTCACCTCGGCGAAGCCTATGGGCTGGCCGGCGCGCCGCAGCAACCAGTCGAGGCGATACTGGACCGGCAGCTTGTAAACCTCGACGCCGATATTCTCCAGCGCGTCGGCAACCAGCCGCTCGTTCTTTATGTCGTGGTCAGTCTGGTACTGAGGACGCATGCGCCAGCACCTCCCGGATAATCGTCATCGCGGTGTGCGTGTCCATCTCGACCGCATAGCCCCAGTCCAGCGTCGCGTCCTCCGGCATCTGGCTGCAACCGTGCGGGTGACCGAGGTCGATCAGCACCTGCGCCGGGACGCGCCAGCGCCACTGCTGGTGGTTGTATTTGTAGACGAGCAGCGGCTGCTTGTGGCACGCCTGTGCCGCGCCGCACACCTGATCCCACCACGCGGGCTGGGCCGCGCACCCTGACTTGTATCGCTTCACCTCGATGACGAACGGGAACGGCTCGTCGCAGATCAGGTCGCCGTGATCCGCCGCCCGGTACTGTTCGAGGTCACGCTTGAACGTCATGCCCAGTTCGTCGAGCAGGATCTTGGCGATCTCGCGCTCTGCGTTTGCGCCCTTCTGGCGACCGTTAACCATCGTCGCGATCCCCGTCACGATACCGCTCATCACGCCGCGCCAAGATAGCGCCCTCGATCAACTCATCCGCCAGCGCCGAGATGCTCCGATGCGGAGAAAGTTCGACTTCCTCGCGCAGCATCTGCCGGGTCGATGCCCGCAACCGCAGTAATTGTTGTTCGATATCAGACACTTGAGCCTCGCAAAAAAAGTTGTCGCCAGATGCGATTTAGTTGTTGATATCAAAATTATAGTAGTGGTACAACTAGGACGTTGATAGAACACATCGCAAGGGAGACACCGATGACCAAGATCGACTGGGACCGCACCGAGAAATACACCGACGCAGAGTTCGCTGCGATTGAGCGCAACGCCGACGGCGACATCTGTCGTGACCTCGACGCGCACCTAATCTGGATGACAGACGCGCAGCGCGATCAGCTTACCGGCGACGATCAGTATCGCGCTGACCTCGCCGACGAAGAGATGCGCTGCATGCTTGCAGACGCCGCAATCGAATTCGGCGTGGCCTAACGGCCCCGCCCCCACCACCATCGAAGGGAGACACCGATGACACTTGGATACCCATACCTCGACAGGCCGACATGCGATGCCCTCAGACAAATGAGCGCAATCGAAGTGGCTGAACACCTTGCAAACGCAGTCAAGCGCGACACTCATGACAGGCCATCAAATAATTGCCACGAGATGAAGACCTACGATTTAGCGAAGTGGGTCTTGGCAAAAATTGAGGCAGAGGCCTAATCAACCGGCGGGGCTTCGGCCCCGCCCCCACCACCATCGAAGGGAGACATCGATGACTGACAAAGAGATCATTCAGAAGCTGACCGTTGAGCTAGAGTTCGTCGCCAGCACATTCGGCGCGCGCTCGAACCTCAGCCCTCGCAAATATGCTGAGATGCTTCTCGACTTCATCAAGACGAACCAAGACCGTCAGACACAGGGAGAACAGTCATGACAATCAGAATGGAAGACCTCGACCGCGACACGCTTGTAAAGCTGGGCCTCAAGTCCGAGCCGAAGCCTCGCGAGTTCACCGTCGAGATGGAGCGCCAGCAGGCGATCCGGGTTCTCGGCCCCATCGCTGGCCTGACTAAGGAACAGCGCCGTCGCGTCCTCGAGCGCGCCATTAAGATGAGTGCTGCGTGATGCGCCAGTACCTCGACGACATTATCGGGATGTCCATCATCCTGCTCTTTACCCTTGGCTGGATTGACTGGCTCTGGGTTTTCGGGATCGAGGCGTCTCGGTCCTTCACTTGGTGGGCGCTCATCGTCCACCTCGGTAACTAGAAAGGGAGACCGAAAGAATGGAAAACATCATCACACTGCCAGCAGAGCATGCCGACCTCGGCGTGGTCTGGATTTGCCTCAACTCGGTGGACTTCACCGGCAACGAGGTGGCGGAGAAGGAGCATCGGCGCTTGCTGCTGCTCTACCGCCGCCGCCTCGCCAAGGTCGAGGAGTGCAAGCCGAAGGACATCCCCAGCGAGATGATCGAGCATTACGATTACATCAACAAGATGCGGGGAACCAAATATGCGCGCAGCGCGACCGGATCGGTCTCGTTTGTGGCCTAAACCAAAGCGCCCGGCTGTCGTGGCCGGGCGCATCATCGAAGGGAGATTGGGATGAAAAAGGGCAAACTGGATATACCCACTGATTGGCCGAGACCTTGGAAGGAACTTGGCGAGGGCGAGTGGGTATTCGCTGGCATTAAGGTGCTTGCTTGGAAGAGGTACAAGCGCCGCGCCAAATTCACCATTTATGGCTTTTCCAGAAGCCACTACATGCGGGTGTGGTACGGCAAAAAGGTCGTACATTTTTCGCTGATGTTTAAGTGCGTAAACAAGGAGACAAACCAATGGTAGGTAAACTCACCCCCGACGACGGCACGCTCAGTGCCAGCAAAATCCCCGCGCTGATGGGCTTGTCGCCCTACGCCACCCCGAACGAATTGCTCAGCGAAGCAATCGACGCAGCCGCAGGCAACCCACGCGAGCGGTTCGCGCAGAACGAGGCGATGCGCTTCGGCGACCTGCTCGAACCTACGATCCTGCGCGAGGCGGCCTACCGCCTCGACCTCGATCACGTCAACGTGGACATCAACGAGCCGCATTTTCACCCGGACCTGCCGCTGGCCTGTTCGCTCGACGGGCGTGGCGACGGCGCGCTGGTCTGGGAACACGACCCGGCCAACGGCATCTATGTGCCGCAGGGCGGCGTGGTGGACACGCACGGCGTCGGCGTGCTGGAGGCCAAGAACACCAGCGCGTCGCCTGAGAACGAGCCAGCGCCGCACCGTGGCCCGTGGCAGCTACAGGCGCAGATGATGTGTACCGACGCATCGTGGGGCGCTGTGTGCGTCCTGTATCGCGGCTCCGAACTCCGCATCTTCCTGTACCGGCAAGACCCGGACATGCAGGCGCAGATCGAGGATGCGGTGCATGACTTCGAGCGCCGCAAGCGTGACGTGGACTGGTACCCGCCGCTGTCGTCTGAGGACGCCAATGTGGCGTGGGGCCGTGTCGATGACGGCGCGCCAGCGATTGACCTCAACGGCATGCCGGACGCCGACCACTGGACGCAGGTGCTGGTCAACCGGCGCGAGGAGAAGCGCGCGCTTGAGGCTGAGATCGACGAGGCCGAGACGATGCTGAAGGAGATGCTCGGCAACCACGAGGAGGGTCAGGTCCACGTTGACGGCTCGACCTACTACGTCAAGTGGCCGATGCGGAACTACAAGGCGCAGCCCGCCAAGACAACCGAGGCCAAGCCTGCCCGGCAGGTGCGCGCCAAAACTCTGATCGTGAAGGAGGCGTGACGTGACATCGCTCACCGAGAAGCAGGCCAGCGTGCTGGCCTACATATCCCGGCACATCCGGCGCTATGGGTATGCGCCGAGCGTGCGGGAGGTCGCCGAGGCGACAGGCCGGTCCCGAACGGCGGCCCACGCGCTGATCTCGCAGCTTGCGAAGCGCGGCGCAATCAAGCACGACAAGTACACGCACCGGGCGATTGAAGTGCTGTGAAAAAAAAATGATCTGGGGGTATTGATATTGGATCGATATCCCCTTATCTTCTTGGAGTAGGACATTTCTAGAACAGGGAGACAGTTCAATGATTGAATATACAGACCTCACCACCCGCGAACGCGCAATCATGTCACATATCTTCGCCGCCAATGCCGAGCAGTCGCATCTGGTCTCGAAGAGCGCATCGATCAGCGAGATCGTCGCCGACTATCCGGGCGAGGTTACTGAATGGGGCGAGAGCGACCCGCATATGGATATGTTCGTTGCGGTCAAGGAAATGAACGAGCTTTTCCCGATGCGCGAGTATCGCGGCGTTCTTTCCAGCCTGTCGCAAAAAGGCGCTTTGAAGCCTGACGATTGGGGACAGGGCGAATTTTGGGCGATCACCTCAGAAGGTTGGGCGGCTGCGGTCGACTGCAACCGCCGCGAAGAAATGGCCGCGACCGGCTACTAATCAACCGGCGGGGCTTCGGCCCCGCCCATCATCGAAGGGAGACATACGATGACTTACTGTGAAGTTCGCTTTTTCAAGAAAGATGGCTCCTGCCATCGGGTCAAGGAATTCGACAATGGGATCGACGCGATGGCATGCTATGACCGCGCCGTCGAGCAGTCCAAGGCGCTCCACGATCTCGACTACAGCGAGATCGAGGGCGTCGGCCCCGAGGACATCCTGTACTATCAAATTCAGGTTGTCGGTCGTGGCGAGCATATGAACTGGCTCATCGAGCAAGCTAACTGGGTGGCGGCATGACCACCTGCCCTGAGTGCGACGGGAAAGGCGTCGCGTGGTATGAGGTAGCGGTAGCTGCGCCGGGAGACTGGCGCGGCGGCTACCTCGACGAGAGGGAAATGGAGTGCCGCCTCTGCAATGGATCGGGCGATGTTGACGAGGAGGCCGCCGAGAGTTACGATCCTTTTGACTAATCGCCTGCGGGAGCGTTATCCCGCGTTCCTCCTGAGACTGGCCCCGCGCCTCGGCGTGGGGCCTTTTTTATTTCGTGTCGGTCTTCTTCGACTTGTCGTATGACCTCATGCCTGAGATGCCGAGCATTCCAAACATCAAAGGCATCATCACAGACATGTCAGCCTGAGGGATCACGACGCCGAACCCGGCGCAGATCGGGCTGACCATATAGTTGATGCCGAGGCTCAGGCCGCAGATCCACCCGATCAGAGGACGCCACGACGCCTGAAACCAGTTGCCCTTTGCGTCGGCCTTCAGCACCTCGATCTGCGCGAGTATCTGCTCCTGCGCGTGGCGCTCGGCCATCGTCGCAAGATCGTGCGCCAGCTTTGCGCGCTGGTCCTTGTCCTCGATGAACTTGTCGAGAATGCCCGACACGGCGGGGATAAGAGCTTGGATCATTGGATCACCTCTCTGTCAGTCGGGAAGCAAAGCATTTCCTTGTTCACCGGCATGCGCTCTTCCCAGTTGATGTAAGTCCCGGCGACGTGACAGCCAGCCATCGTGTCGTGATCGCTCAGGACGTGGACGGTCATCTCTCCGTTCACCTCAGCGATAACCATCAGCAGCAGCCACTTCATTTGCTCTCGTGTCCCATCCACACGGCGAACGCCCCTGTGGAGGCGCCGACAATGGTTGACACAAAAGCGGTCTGCTGCGTCGTCGCGTCAGGCCCAAGGCTCATGAACCAGTCGCAGACGTTCCACGCCATCAGCGCAAACATCAGCATCATCAGGCGCGGAAGCAGCTTCCACTTCAGGATACGCTCCATTGTTAGCTCAGCCATCCATCCACTCCCCGCTAATCATCATCGCGGCCATATCCTCGGCGCGCTTGCCTACCTGCTTGGCCCAGCGGCTCTGCAAAAGCTGCGCCGCAGCCTCACCGTAATCACCCGCCTCAATCGCCGCCTGAGCCTTCTGGAAGCCGTCCCAGCGTGGCTTGCCTAGATTGAACAGCATCGAGATTACAACCGCCTGACGCGGCCCTGAGAGGCCAGCGAACCACGGATATGTCTCCGCCTCTGCCCGGCAACGCTTCAGATCATTCGCCAGCAGATAGTCGATCTCGTCATCGGACAGCCCGCCGCCTAGCTCTTGGTCGATCAGGCGGCCAACGCCTATCGTCCAGTAGCCACGGCTGTCAGCGTAGGCATGAGGCACTACACCCTCGTGGTGTTTGATCATCTCGATCAGTTTATCCATTCCGCGTCTCCATTACGATTTCGTATGCCTTCTCGAAGCTGTCTAGCTCAATGTCGGGCCGGTCGAACCAGCCCTGCGGTCGGCGCTGCGAGTATTGATTGACACAGCACGCCGCTTGGAAATGTACCTTCCGGCAGTTGATAGCGCAATGCGCGAGGATGTCGAACTTGTCGAGAGACGGCAGCGTCTTCTTCACCCGCCCGGCCCCGTTCTGGAA
>VMHT01076514.1_pt1 | contig 11085 bp, 14 predicted proteins | sample 4693611 | NCBI WGS metagenome assembly VMHT01 (sample SAMN12280063, study PRJNA550983) | marine metagenome | isolation source: seawater sampled from same location over 5 years 0.02-0.2 micron viral filtrate | place: USA: collected off the coast of southern California halfway between the port... ... | reverse complement strand
TCTACGTGATATTCTTCACCGTGCTTTTCCGACATCTCCACTCTTTGCTTGTAGAGCTTTTTGATTAGTTCGTCGTCTGTTGTGGGTAATAGGGCTGGTATCTTTAAGGCTTTTCTTTTTTGAGACCAGAAATTCCTGAGTTCTTTGTTATCTTCACGGTAAGCTTTAGATTTAACGAGCAGAAGCTTCTTATTTTTTTTATAATAAACCTTTTTGTAAGCTTTGTTTTTAGCGCTTATTATCTCTTTATTAGCTTTGCGGTAAGCTTTACCTTGAGCCTTTATCTTCTCCTTATTAGCTTCGCGGTAAGCTTTACCCCCAGCCTTTACCCTCTCTTTGTTGGCTTTGGTCCAAGCTTTCACCCTAGCCTTTATCTTCTCTTTGTTGGCTTGGTAGTAAACTTTACGCCCAGCCTTTACCCTCTCTTTGTTGGCTTTGGTCCAAGCTTTCACCCTAGCCCTTGCCTTCTCTTTGTTGGCTTCGTAGTAAGCTTTTCCGCGAGCTTTTCGCTTCTCTTTGTTGGCTTGGTAGTAAGCTTTTTTTCTAGCCGCAATCTTTTCTTTATTAGCTTTGCGGTAAATTTTTGACTTGGCCGCAAGCCTCTCTTTGTTAGCTTCGTACCAAGCCTTTTTGTAAGCCTTTTCTTTCTCTGGGTCTTTGGATGCCATTTTTAATTACCATCAACTTTTCTTTAAAGTTTCTCTAAACTTGCTGAAGAGGTATTTCCCTATTTCTTCATTTTCTTCAAAGTATTTCTTAAGGTTATCTATGCCTTGGTGTTGCTTTTTGAACTCTAGTTTAAGTTCTTTATCAACCTCTTCTATTAGCTCATCAGAAATAGTAACCCAAGCTCCAGCTTTTTTAGCCATATCAAATGCCAAAAGCATATCTACAACTTCATACTGAACCCAGATACTTTTCCCATCTTGCTGACCATACCTAATTGGGTATCTAACTAGTGTGCCTGTTTTCTCATTGGGTGTTTTTCTGAAAATAATTTTACACCAATGGCCATATATGTCTCCCTTGCCTCTGGGTTCTGAAGATATAATATCATTTAGATGCCTTTCTTGGAACTCTAAAATCCAATCACTGTAGTGTAGTAGGGCATTGCCTCCAGAAGCATTTGTTACTTTTGCGTCTCCTTTTTGATATGGATTAATTGAGACATTGCTTCTAACTTGAGAAATCATGTAGCAGATATGACCTCTGGTAGAAAGTCCTAGGGCCATCTTTCTTAAGAAGTCTGAACTTAGCAATGCTCCTCCAGCAACCTTGTTAGCTTCTTCTGGACCTTTCTCTAAATCATTCTTGGGAACCAAGGAGTCCATAGAATCTATGATAAACATATATTTAAAATTTCTATCATTATTCTGAACAAGCTGCCTCATTAAATTTATAACTGTTTCATATACATTGGATTTTATCTCTCTCCACTTAAGGGGGTCTTGATCAATACCCGCTCTCTTAACCATTTCCTTAGTGAGTCTCCCTTCAGCTTTAAAATAGACAACCATTGAGTTATCCATTTTTTGGAAGTTTTTGGCGAAAGCTAAGGCACATGAAGTTTTGCCTCCTTCCGTTATTCCAGAAGCCCTTATGACTCCGGGGCCGATGCCCCCACCCATTTCAATGTCCATTAAAAGACTACCGCTTGAAACAGCGTAGCTACGTTCTTCTTCAAAGTTGTAGTGATCTCCTTTATTTTGCTCAAGGTAAGCTTGGATTTGATCAACTGGTGAAACACCCTCTCCTGCGTCAGTTTTACTTTTTTTCGGCATCGTTTATAAAGTCCATTAATGATTTCTTTTTGCTGGTTTTAAGCCCAATGCTTTCGCCAACCTTTTTACTTCTAAGGGGAATTGATTTATTCGCAAATGCATTCTCGTCGAGCTTTTGAATTTTTACAAAATAATTATATGAATCTTCAAGATAATTTACCCCATCATCAGTTAGGAACCAAGCTAGGGAGTTTAGTTTGCTCTTTTTTTCATCTAGAGATGAAGACTGCCAGAATCTTATGCTAGGATAATGAGCTAATAGCTTTTTAGCAAGACCGTATTGTTCTGGGTAATTTATCTTAACAGGCTCTTTTAAGAAAGTCTTAACGAGAATACTATATTCTTTTTTACCAAAAGCAGCCACTATAAAAGTATAGTAAATATTTTTTGAAAATCAAGCTATTTTTTCATTTTATCTAGCTTTTCTTCTAATCTATCAAATCTATGATGAACCACCTTTACTAGATTGTCGAAGTCGCTTTTCGAAACGTATTTCTCTGGCAAGCTTAAGGCTAAAAGATTTAGCTCTTTGCTCTGTTCTTTCATATCCTCGGTTTGTTTTTCGAAAAGTTCCTGCTGCTCTTCTTCTAGGTCGTTCATTCTACTCCAGAAAGTTTTAAGAATCCATCCCCCGAAAAAAGTAACAATACTTATTACAACATTTAAAAAGAATTGATAATCTACATCCATATTCTTTATTACACTATATTAATTAACAAAGTAAAAATTATTACTTCCACCTTATATATTCGTAAAGATGCAATGAACCAAACCCTAAAGCGAGGGTTCCTAAGAAGCATTTTAAATCTCCAGTAATATAAAGTATTCCGGACGAAGCTATAAGCAGTAATGCTTTCATTAGTTCAGGCTCAGTTATAGCGTCTTTAATAAAAGACCACGACCAAGACCAGCCGGATTTAATAATGTTTTTGAATTTACAGTAAGAACATTTACATCTTCTTTTGCATTTATTCAAAACTGAGTTTTTAAGATTTAGTATCGTACCCATGCTGTAGATTACACTCTATTGAGGGGGTTTATTAAAAAAACATTTAAAATTAAAAATTCTCTCGGCCAAGAATCGGGTGTAGAGATTTCTCCATGAAAAACTCTTTTTTAAGAAAAGATATTAAAATAGCAGTCTTAAAGGGTGTAATCTATTATAGAGTGAATAAAATAAAAAATATATTCAGTTCTCTGATGAGTAAGTTATCCGGTAATAGGAATCTATTGACTTCTATTCTAGTTACTTCTTTGTTTTGGGTGTCTATTTGGGCTATTGACGAAGTTAGAGATACCGAAAAATATACTAAGCTGAAAACCGAGCATTCTATCTTAATTACTAATTATCAAGCTTTGTACAAGGTTTGTGAAAACCTTGAGGAAAATAACGTTAAATTGCAAGTAATAATTCGAGATCAGGGAATTATGCTACATAAAGCTGAGAATTTTATAAACGAGCAAAAAAAAGTAATAGAAGAGCTAAGTAGGAGACTTTATTCAACCCAAAATGATACTGCGGGGTGGGCATCGTATGAGTAAGTTATTGAGGTACAGAAATGGAACTTGGATAGTGGATATCCGAGAGGAAAAGCCAGTAAAAAAAGAAGAAAAGAAAGTAATGAGGCGTAATTTAAAACCTAATCGTACAATTTTTCAGAAAATAGAAGATTGGTTGCAGAAAAGGTCTTATTGGATGAATATAATTTTTGCTTCCGTATTTGGCGTGAGTTTGGCTTTAAATATATTTCAATACAAAGTCATTCAATTTTATAAAAAACTCCAAGAAACCATTATAATAAATGGTGGATTTTAGTTTCTTCAGAGTTAAAAATCTCAATAGAAAGGTAAGAGTATTTATTTTATTCTGCGTGTTTGCTGTTGTTTTTCATCAAGGGTATTCTTGGTCGGAGGTGCGAGGTGACAGTATGTATCCAACTTTCAAAGACGGACAAAAGCTTTTGATAGATGAATGGACTTACAAATTTTTCTTACCTGAAAAAAATGAAATAATTATATTGGGAGACCCTGATGAAGAAGGTGATGAGTTAGTTAAGAGGGTCATTGCTGTATCTGGAGAAAAAGTTCAGATAAAGTGGGGTAAAATATTTGTAAATGATAAAGAAGTAAAAGATGATTTTTCTAACGCTAGAATCATGTTTTATTTGGATGAAGAGATGGATTTATTTTTTAACGAAAATGAAAACGAGTTTAAAGTTCCCAAAGGATACGTTTGGGTGATAGGAGATAATAGGGAATCTTCTTGGTATGGTTTAGTTTCTTTAAAGGAAATACATGGTAAGGTCATACTCTAACAAAAAAAACCCCTTAGAAGCTAATCTAAGGGGCTTACAAAGGGGTTGGGTAGCCCTTGCTTTACTTTTTACCACCACCTTTCGCCGTGCCAAGGGTAGCCTTGACAAGAGGTAGTGTCACTGATGCAGACTCAGTGCTAACATCTCCACCGATCACGGCATCCTTGTTAGCTTGTGGGCCTACTGACAATGTACTTGTACATCCTGATGCTGCAAAAAGAAGCATCCCTACTGTTACTGTTACTAGTGTTTTCATTTTTATTAACAAATTATTCAGGTGTTTGAGTTTCTTCTGTTGTTGTGGTGGTGACTGCTTGAGATGAATGATCTGTGGTAAGTTCATCTTGAATTTCTAAAACACTGTGGACCACATAACCAGTTAAAGCAAAGTTAAGTGCTAATAGTAGGATGCAAAGCCTTACGTATAACTTCTCTTTACATGATGCCCCAATGGTTGAACAGCTTGTTGACTTTTTTGTTTTAGCTGATTTTCTCTTGGCCGATTTAGCTGGCCCTGTTTTTGTTGTTTTACTTGTACTCATTTTTGTTGTATTTAGAATAAAAACTTCATGCTATATTCAAGATTTTTTTAGAAATCGTCTTCTAAAACCCCTGAATTTTGATAATCTTTTACTTTTCTTTCGAAAAAATTGGTCATTGCCCCCGTATCGACAACTTCAGAAAGCCAAGGGAATGGATTCTGATCGCTGTCGAAACGGAAGTCAACGCCAATGCCTTCGAGTCGCCTGTTGCCGATGTACTGCATGTAATCGACAAACATATCAGCGTTGAGACCCAATATACCTCTTGGAAGAACATCGTTAGCATACTGAACTTCTAGTTCAACAGCTTTTTTAATGTGTTCAGTTGTCTCGTTCTCGAATTTTTTCGTCCACACCGATGGATACTGTTCTTTAATGGTATTTATCAAATACGTACCAAACTGTATATGCAAGCTCTCGTCCCTGAGAGTGTATCTAATTTGGTCGGAAAGCCCCGGAAGTTTGTTCTGTCTACCTAAAGCTAACAACATTGCGAAACCACTAAAGAAAAAGGTTCCCTCACACACTATATAATATGTGATTAAATTTCTAAGAAATTCCCTTTTACCTTCTAACGTTTTGGTATTAAAGTCTTGCCTGTTAACATCGGAAGTTATTTCCATCAAAAAGTCATCTTTGGCTTTGATGGAGGGTATGGTCAAGTAAGCTTCGTAGACTTCACTAACTTTTAAATTGTAGCTATCGCAACAAGTTACTACTGTCCAATTATGCAAGGACTCTTCGTAAGCTTGCCTTAGAATGTATTGCCTACATTCTGGGTCAGTTACCCATTTTGCGACACTAAGAAGTAGATTATTGCCAACCAAGGACTCACTTCCAGCAAAAAACCCAAGGCATCTTTTAACGAGTAACTTTTCATCATCTAGTAAAGAGCCATTGCTCCATTGTTTTATGTCGTCAGACATATTAATCTCAGCAGGAGACCAGTTGTTGGCTACTCCTTTTTGAAATAAATCCCAAGCAAACGGATGTTTGTGGGGTAAAATTTGATTTACTCCAGTTATATTTTCTCCTAGTAGTAGCCCGTCCTTTTTATTCATTATTACCGTCTCCTTCAATTATTTTTTTAGAGAGGTCTTCTACAGTTTCTTCCTCCCTGATAGCTTCCACTTCATTGATTACGCTATTCGCCCAAGTAGCCGTCCAAGCCGCAAGAGACTTTTGGGCTTCTTTTCCCAATATAGTAGCTCCAGCGACTATGTACAATACAACAGAAAGGTCTTCTGTTTCGGGGTTGCTTTCTAGCTCTTTAGCTAGAGCTTCGATTTTTTCTTTCGGTGTTTTAATTACTAATTTTTCACTCATTATTGACAGCTTTCACAGGTTGGGTCTAAGACTGAACAAGCTTCGACATTAGATAAACTATCATTACTGTTAGTTGTATCGTTATTATTAACGTTGTCCATCTTTTCAGTTGTTGTTGATTTTTCAATTTCACTTGCAGATTTATTTCTTAGGTAATAAGTGCTCTTAAGGCCAGAATTTCTAGCATGAATATATAAGTCATTCAAGAACTTTAAAGAGCTTTTATTGTTAAATAAATTTAAACTTTGACCCATATCAATCCACTTTTGTTTTGCCGCAGCCGAGTCTATCAATTTGAATTGATCATGATCAAAGGCTGTTCTGTATCTATCTTTAATGTCGGTGGAAATAATTTTATCGTCAATTAAGGACACGTCTCCGTTGACAGATTTTATAATTTCTACAAAGTTGGAGTTCCAAATACCAAGCTCTTTACACTCTTTAACGAACCACTCATTTGTAATAGTCAAGTTACCGGACTTATTCTCGTATACAAACAGTGTAGAAAAATCTGGCTCAATACAGGGAGAGCAGCCTTGGATGTAGGAAATAGTCGCAGTGGGAGCTATGGCCATAGTGTTACTATTTCTCATGCCATGATCTTTGATGTGGTCCCTTACGACTTTCCAATCTATTTCAGGACAGAATTTTTTACCCCTATGAACCATTGGCTTTTCCCCTAAGTAATCCATTAGATTTTTATAGGTATCAATCGGGAGAATATTTTTATCCCACAAAGACCCTTCGTAGGTGCAGTAAGCTCCGTTCTCTTTTGCTAGCTTGCTTGAATTTAAAATACAATGATAAGAAATGAATTCGTAAAGTTCATCAGAGAACTTAACTGCGTCATCACTAGAAAAACTTACTTTGTAAGAATTGAAAACATCAGCCCAACCCATGCTACCCGCACCTATGGGTCTGTGATTCATATTAGCTTTTTCAGCTTCTTTGGTTGGATAATAGTTTAAGTTTATAACATTATCCAGCATCCTAATTTGAGTTTCTATAGTTTTAGCCAAAAGCTTAAAGTCTAGTTTACCATCCTCTTTTAAGTGTTCTTTTAGGTTTACAGAGCTTAAATTACATACAGCAGTCTCGCCCACCTCTACCTTCTCCCCGTCTTTAAACTGAGATGGTTTTGTGTGTAGGAAAATTTCCGTACAGAGGTTAGAGCTATGAATGACTCCCTCGTGGGAGTTTGAGTATCTTAGGTTTGAGTTATCTTTGAAGGTCATCCAAGGATGGCCTGTTTCGAACAGAACTCTTAACATTTTTTTCCAAAGGTCTTTAGCTTTCACTTTTTTATAGTTAAGCATCTCACCTTTATCTGCGAGCTTGCAATATTTTTTATATTTTTTATCGAAATCTTCTCCATATGATTCATGGAGATCGCGTACATCCGAAGGGGAAAACAAATACCAATCGTCGTCGCTTTGTATGCTACGGATAAAAAGATCGGGCAACCAATTCGCGGTGTTCATATCGTGACACCTTCTGCGCTCGTCACCAGTATTCTTTTTAAGGTCAAGGAAATCCTCTATATCCAAATGCCAAGGCTCGATATAAGCGCATCCTGCTCCGGGCCTTTTGCCGCCTTGATCCACGGCGATAAGAGTATCATTATAAATCTTAAGCCAAGGAATTAAGCCTGAAGACTTTCCGTTAGTACCTTTAACATAGGAGTTGGCGGCTCTAAAATTAGTAACATCAAAGCCTAATCCACCTGCGTATTTTGATTTTCTAGCTTCTTGCCATAAACCTTCAAAAATTCCATCAATGGAATCGTCAAAAGTGTTCAGGTAGCAACTAGAAAGTTGGCTGTGTGTGCTGCCACTGTTAAACAAGGTGGGCGTTGAGCAGCATAATTGGAATTGAGAAAGCGCGTTATAAAACTCAATAGCTCTTTCTTCAGGATTGTCTTCATCTAGGGCTAATCCCATGGCAACTCTCATCCAAAAAGCTTGAGGAGTTTCCATTCTTCTTCCATCGATGTGGTGAAGGTATCTATCTTTAATAATTTGAAGACCTAAATATTTAAATTTGAAATCTCTATCTAAAGCTAAATGCTCTGAAAGTTTTTTTAAGTCAAACTTTAGTAACCTATCAGAAAGTATGTCAGACTTAACTAAAAGTTTAATATTCTTAATGAAAGCTAATCTATACTGATGATCGAAACCGTCTTTGTCTCGACTTTCTCCAAACACTTCTTTATGAATTGTTGCGAGCAATAGTCTGGATGCTACATAAGAGTAGTTGGGTTCTTTTTCTATCTTTTGCCTCGCGCTCATTATTAGAGCCGAATCGATTTCTTTAGTTGAGATTTTATCATACAACTGAACATGAGCATCTAGTATAACCTCACTAGCGGATACCTCACTTAACCCTTCGCAAGCTCTTTCGGCGCATAAATTAATTTTACTGATATCTAGTTCTTGAAGCCTACCGTTCCTCTTTTTTACGTTTATGGATTCTTTATTCATGAAGTTTTCCTGTAATAGATATACTACTAGTTATTTTTTAAAAGAGAAGCAAAAAAGAATTATATTTGTCTTCCGTGCATCGGTATGAAATTATTGTCTGGAAGTTTAACTAGGTGAGCCTTGGTGTAGACTATGTTGTGAAATTTATGAAAATCAGACGGAAAGTGGTTAGCTATTCTGTTCATTTGAAATTTAACTGGCGTTCCAATGAAGTGAGCAACTTCAGCTTTAGTATAGTACCAAAAACTATTACTGTTCCAAAAGCTAACATGAGTCGGGTCTTGGAATGCTCCCCTACCATCTGTGCTTGGGACTTCTATTATCACCCAGCCGAAATCCGCTAAACATCTATACATTTCTTTCATAGTGTTCACTGGGTCTTTCATGTGCTCTAAAGCGTCTTGAAGTCTGAATACCCCAACGGAGCCGTCTTTAAATGGCCAATCTGGTTTGTCTAGATCATATTCAACATCCTCCTCGTTAAGCTTTCTTTTATCTACCCCGATAAACCCTAGGGGCTTATTGTTGCAACTACATAGGTCTACTTTTTTGAGGTTATTCAACTCGCTCCACTTGGCAGCTAAATCTAACATATACTTATCGTGCAGGTCGTGAGTAAGGGTTTGTATTTCTTCGTTCCTTTCGTTTTTTGAAGTGTTGGAATCATGATGGTAGTATTCATAGAGGGGCTTGTCGATTTTATGAACTTTACCGTTTATGTAAGTTCTGCATAGTAAGTCATAATCATCACAAACTTCCAAGGATTCATCATGCCCGTTTATGATTTGATAGAAAGACTTTCTCCAAGCTCTTACGTGGTCTGGCGCGTACCAAATGTATGAAAAAGTCAAGGCAGAGGGTTCGGGGGAGGGGTGGTACTTGTTGCCGTGTATATCTTCTTTAATGGTCCACCCGTATTGGCTACCAAAGGGTGTTATGTATTTACCGTTTTGATCAATCGCGTAATCATCACTATAGCAAAAATCACATTCTTCAGATTCGAAAGCTTTACTAACTTCAGCTAGGCAGTCGGGAGTTAACGCGTCATCATGGTCAAGCTCGACTAGTATTTCGCCAGAGGCTTCGTCGCAACATTTTTTCTTTAACTTACCTATACTTTTGGTTTCCTCCTTTTCTTCTATAATTTTAAATTTTAATTCAGAAGACTCTAGTTTCTTATGCCAGTGGTGACGTAATGCTTTATCTTTTAGCACTTCACCGTTAAGTAGGATAATCCATTCAAAATCTTTAAAAGTCTGATTAACTAAACTTTGGAAAGGTCTATCAAAATGTTGTAAATTATTTGATGGAGTAAAAATTGAAATTTTCATTATATTTCTATGGTACGATTTTTTCTTTTCTTTAAAACCTCTGGGTGAGCCTTGCCTGTCTTCTTTCTGTAGTCCTTTTGGGTTTTTTCTTTAATTTTATCCTTACCATCTTTGTGTTCTCTTTTTTGGCTCATTTCAGCAGAGAGATCAAACATCTCTCCGCATGTGATTCCCCTTTTGTCAGTAGCCTTAAGGAAGTCGTCTTTGGAATATGGGTCTATCCCTCCGGAGTCCATTGAGGCATTAGGGACGGTGAATATCCTGTTCCAGCTTAAGCCGTCTTCATCGATGTAAACATGGTTAGCTTTCATGCTCTGCATGATTTCAACAACCTCTTGGGTTTTCGGGTTCTGGAACAGGTACATTGGCATAATTATATACTATAGCACAAAATCTATTTTTGAAAAAAAAACTTCCCCACGAAGCGACATGGGGAAGTTTTATGGGGGGGGTGGTGGTTTGTGGTTAGATTAAGTCATCTTCTTGAACCTCTTGAACACCTGAAGATACCACTTCCCCTGCTTCTTCAGTTGTTGGTGGTTTCTGGCCACTTGTGTTTTTGGGTACTGACTTATAGATTCTGAAGTCAGGGTGGTTGTCCTTTTGTTTGTTTTTGTTTCTGAAAACAACCACTTGGAGCTTTTTTTGATCTCCAAACTCATCTTCTACAGTTACATGTCCTGAAAAGTATTTTTGATTTGGGCTTTGCTTTAACCACAGCGCACCAACTTCCCTTTCGGACCACTCGTTTTTGTTATTATTTGTCTCACTCATTTCTTAAAGTATATGTTATTTTTTACTAATGTCAACATTTAAATTGTGTCGTTATTATTTTCAGCGTTCATTTTTTTAGATAGTATATCCAAGCCTCTTTGATGCAGATTAATTGCAGTCTGAGTACTGGTCTTTATTTTTCTAGCTATAACACTCCAAGTAGCTTTTTTATTCTTTTTATCTTTATCAAAATACCTCAACTCAAAAACTCTTGGTATCCGTGGGTCTTTTAGCTTTTTTAAGATTTGAAACACAAACTCTTTGTCTTCTGTTCTAGATTCATCATTAAAGTAATTTTCTTTAGATTTAATGTTGATATGGTATTCTATTGTTTCGTCATCAGTGTCTATGAATCTATTCTTGGAATTTATTAAGGTGAGGCAGTAATACTTGGAACAATTACCTATCCAAGTTGAAAATTTAGTTTTTTTATTTGGCTTATAACTCTTAACTGACCTAAATAAAACGAATGATAAGTCAGAAAGTACATCTTCCCTCCTGTGTCCCTTACTTTCGAGTATAGACATGTAATTTTG
>VMHT01007369.1_pt1 | contig 11086 bp, 17 predicted proteins | sample 4693611 | NCBI WGS metagenome assembly VMHT01 (sample SAMN12280063, study PRJNA550983) | marine metagenome | isolation source: seawater sampled from same location over 5 years 0.02-0.2 micron viral filtrate | place: USA: collected off the coast of southern California halfway between the port... ... | reverse complement strand
CTAATACAGAATCCGCGACTAGAATATCTTTTTGTCTACGAAATATATTTGTAATATTGTTATCCCAATACTCTAACATCTGATCAACAAACTCAATATTAAAATCGTTTACATCAGAATCCTGAGATTCTTTTGAAACGTTTCTATTATAATCCAAAACAGTTATTTGGTCATGAATCTTCATCTTTTTATAATTGTTATTATTATGAAGTATTAACCAATTTTTACCAACAACAGAGAAGTATGAAAACGCTCTACCCTTTTCAACATTATACTTTGGCATTTGCATTACCAAGAAAGCAACTACTTCATGTTTAACCTCTTCAATTGGATAATCAAAATAATAAAACTTAAAAGTATGAATTAGATTTTCAGCTAACTTATTAAAAGCAAATGCTATATGTTCTTTATAAATTTTATTTTTTATAACAGGACTATCATGTTTATTATATCTAATAATAGCATTTTGTACCGGTGTTCCAAAATAAATTTTACTTTTTTTCTTTCGTTTCTTTTTAAACTTTGGTTTTGGTGGTGGTGTAACTGATTTTGCTTTACTTGGTGTCATCAACATCTTCTCCCCTTAATGTATTTAGTTTATTTACGGTTTGTTGTATTTGTTTAAATATTGCACCTGTTTCATCATCTGATTGGAAACTACCTTTGGTATCAATAAGTTTTAATTCAGTATTGACAGAAATAATCATTTCATTAAATCCCTCAACCCAACTTTCTAAGACTTCAGTTTTTCTCATCAAATTCCACACTACGTAAGATTCCAATATTAATAAAACTCCTAGAATAATTTCTATAATCATGATTCTTCTCCAAATAGTTCATTAAATAAATCTTTAGATTTTTCAGAAAGTTGTTCAGTAACTTCGTTTGAGTTTGTCGCCTCTTTTATTCTTTCAACACTTTGCTTAGTTCGTTGGTCTTCTTCTCTTTTAGTCTTGAGATTTAATTCATACTCTATTCTAGTAGTAGCCATGTCTGCTTGATGTATAATAAGTGGCATATTAGACTTTAATTTCTTTTCTGGTGCATATGATTTTAAATACTGAATGTTTCCATCATCATACATTCCATCTGCAAGTTTAATACCCAATACTTCATTTATTGACATTTTAATTCCAAACTGATTTAATATCCAAAGACCTCTATCTGGTGGTGTTAGAAAAGGAATATCAGGATTATTTACATATAATTTTCCTTGATTTTTAACATGCCAATCTGATTCATTTGGGATATAATGGTCATTATCCATATCACCAACTTTACCTAAGTCATGATGAAGAGCAGCAAAGATAAGTTCTTCCATAGTATAGTCATCAACATAAGCTCCGTTGTCTTTCCATATCTTATAAAACTCTTTACTATAATGTACAATGTTTAAGATATGTTGTACATAACCACCTGGTGTACATAGGTGAAAATGTAACTGACCAGAAGCTGGTGCAACACACATCCTATCTTCGAAGTGTTTGTACATTTCTAATAACTTTTCTTTACGCTCACCTTCGAATGTATCTTCAATAAGTTGAATTAGTTTATTCCAATTTTGTTGGATTTGTTCTGATGTAAATTCTATCATATATACTCCTTAAAAAAATGTATGTTCTTTTACTTTGATTTCGTTTTTTAAATTACTCATTTTTTGAAAAAGTTGTTTATACTTTTCAAAAACATTTATTGGTTTGTCACTCTTTACCATTTCGTCTAAAGCTTTTAAAAGTTTAAACATATCTCTCGAAACAACTTGTTCTAATATATGGTCATGACTGTGTACATAGTATTCTGCTTTGTCAATAGCCTCCTTGAATATCATTAAGTTATGTAATCTTATTGCAGTAGTACAAGGACTTTTCCATTCTATAGTGTCTTCCCAAATAAGAGATTCTTTCAAGTATTCTTTATCAAACTCTGTAGAAACAGGTAGATAAGAAAATGGTTGTTCTTTAAAAGAATCATCATGTTTAGGAACATTTATAGATTGAAAGGAAGCTTTCTTAAAATTATAATCTAGATAGTAACCACCAAAAACAACTGCCCTATCTGGTGATGAACTATCTGTAGTTACAATTACTTTAGAATCTACTTCGTTTAAAGATTTTTGTAATTGATTTAACATTAAGAAATCAGATACTTTGGATATACCTAAAATATGAAACCATTTATTATTTTCATTTAGATGTTCTTTACCATTTAATAAAGATAAAACACCTGACATGAAAGCATATACGTTTCGTCCACCACCACCGACAGCCCATCCTTGAAATGGATATTGTTTTACTTCATCGTACCAACTCATATATTCTAATTCGTTAGTACCTTGAACTACATTTAAGAAGTCTGTATTACCACTTTGATTATCTGCAAAGTATTTAAAATTATCTTTACTAATCTTTAAACACTCTTCGTATTTACCCTCATACTTCATCTTTGGTGGTATATCTAAATTCATCGCAATATCTGAATTATTTTCTAACCAAACAAAAACTTTTTCTACAAGAGACTTATCCCATTTCAAAGCACCCGATGCGATTTGAAATCCACCAGAGTCACCCATAATTAAATTGTCTTTTGTAAATCCAAATTCATCATAGAAGTTAGGATGGTTCTTAAAAAAGTGACCTGCAGATATTAAGAACTCGTTATGTCTATATCTTTTAGGAAAGTCTTTTGAATAAAATCTAGATGTTAATCCATTTCTTAAAATAACATTTTTTCTTAAAGCTTGACCGAATCCAGCTACTGAAAACGATGGAAAATATTTGAACTTACTCATACTAAATAATCCTGTATTTCTTTACTATCTTGAGATTCCCAAGGATAAACAATCCATTTATCACCCTTTTCACTTATCCAATAATCAGGTACTACTACAGATTGTTTATGATAATCCAATGTTGCAAACACAGCTCTATCACATACTTCCAATTTTTTATATTTTTCCAAAGTAACACCCGTGTCTGCAATATCATCTACGATTAAAAACTTTTTACCATACATATCTCTGAGGTCTGTAATTAATGGTATACCCAACTTATGACTTACCAACACTGCAACTATTAGTCCACCTCTAGGTACACCATACACAGCTTCAAAAGATTCGTGTTTTAATCTCTGACATAAATCAAGTACTCTACCTTCGATGTCTTCCCAATTATAAAATGTTTTCATTATTTTAAATCCCTTATAAAATTATAAAATTCTTCACGTACTCTAGCTTTATTTTTAAATACATTACTTAGTTTAGCAGTCTTCATAGTAGCATCATGTTTAACACCACGAACACAAGCACACATGTGATTAGCTTCTATCATAGTTGCAACACCAATATTATCTGTACACTCTTCATCAATGTGGTCATGAATTTGCATTGTTAAGTTTTCTTGTACTTGAGGTCTACGAGCATAAAACTCAACGATACGATTTAATTTACTTAAACCAATAACCTTACCATCTGGTGTAGGAATATATGCAACGTGAGCTTTACCAATAAAAGGTAAGTGGTGATGTGAACAAAATGAATGTACTGTTATGTTACCTTGAAAAACTACACCATCATAACCATCGATGTTATCAAATGCTGTTATCTTTGGTGACTTACTATATACACCACTAGCCAAATCATTGACAAAAGCTTTTGCAACTCTAATCGGTGTATCTGAAGAATTAGGATCTTCTCTCCAATCAAATCCAAGAGCTGTCATATAATTACCATAATGAACAGCAGCTTCTTCAATCATTTTTAGTTTTTCTTGTTCTGTTAATGGATGATTTCCATTTGCATGTTTTAATTTAGTCATTTACACTTCCTCATATTTTGTAACGTCTTCTAATCCAGCTTTCTCAAAAGCCAATATTCTATCTGTACATGCTCCACATTTACCACAGCCATCACCTGTGTAACATGATATAGAATTTTCAAAAATATATTTAAAATCTAAACTTAACTCATCACATATATTTTTTGCATCTTTAATTATTTCACATTTCTTTTTATTTACATACGGTAAATAATAATTTATATTTTCTGTATTTACATTTCCTATCTTAAATGCATCTTCTAACTTTTCATAAAATTCTGGTGTACAATCAGGTGGAATAATATTACCATCTCCAGCATGTACTCCTAAACATACATCAACCTTTGTATCAGAATCTTTAGCAATAGAAACTGCAAACCCATAAAGAACTGAAGAGAATATTGCATTTCTATTTGGAACAAAATTCATTTTCATTTTTGATTCATCTGTAGTACCAGTAGGTACATCGATATCAGAACTTGTTAATGACGAATTGAATGTCCCAAATACTGAAGATAAATCTACTCGTTGATTTCTAATTGGTAAATCTTTATATTCAAGATAATGTAGGATACGAGCTAGACCATCTAACTCAACTTTATTTTTTTGACCATAGTAATAACTTATGGTGTGTATATCGTAACCTTTTTTTATAAGATGTAATAACAATGCAGTGGAATCTAGTCCACCACTTAAACTTAATATTGCTTTCACTTATCTAACTTTCTCCAATTTAAATAACCATAAACATTTAAAACCATAAGAACTACTGCTAACATTACTTGGGGATTTGCTTTAATGTTAATTGAATATATTAACATAAATAAATTACCTAAAAACCAAACCACCCAAGACATCTCAAGTTTCTTTGCATTTAAATAATACCCAAATAGTATAGAAGCTGTTCCTAACCATCCTAAAATTTCTATTATATTATACTCCACGTTTATCTCCATAAGCTATTATATGTAATCTATCTGTAAAATTGTAACCCTCTTGTTCACATAACTCCATCAACCAAGTTCGTCTATCACTTAATTGTTCAGGTGTTAAACCTTCGGGCATTAACCAAACCATCTCGTTTGGTATATCTAATATTTTTTGTAATTTTTTTACTTCTTTTAAATCTTGTTCATTTGATATAACTGGTTTCAACTGATAATCTTCGTGATTGTCAAGTAAGTCTCTCATCGCTTCGTAGTTACATCTCCACTTCTCGTGTTGTTGTTTATCTTTTTCAGTAACCTCACGATTAGCATAATCCATCCAAGTACCTGGTCTTGGTGTGGAGTTGGATAGTTTTGGTGATAGTGATATACAATCAGCTTCTGTTTCTACAAATTCACTACCTTCAGTTTCTATTGTTATTAGGTGGTCATACTGTTTACCGATGATACATAACTCTTTTAATAACTCTCCATGAATTGTAGGACCTCCACCTGTAATCATTGTGTGATTTACTTGTGGATTAGATTCATAAAACTCTTTTACATCTTGTAAAGTATATTTACCTTTTTCAGGTTTCCAAGAAGCATATGGTGTATCACAAAATGAATCTGAGAATTGACATCTCAATCGACAACCACTAACCCTAATAAGAATATGTGGTATTCCAATATACTTACCTTCTCCTTGAAGACAAGTATACATTTCTCCTAATGGTTGTTTTTTAGTGTAATTCATAGTGTTAATATACGACTTTTTTTATCCAATGTCAAGCTATTTTTTTCTAGTTCTTTCAAATATTGTTCTAAACTGTCGATACCCATTTCATCATTGTATTTTTTCCTTATTGCAATACAATTATCTGTTGTAGATGGATTACCTAATGACCACGCTAGATTGTGACCACCCACCACTTCATCTATTGTTGCTGGTAGTCCATCGACAGCACACACTCCACCTTGTTCATGTAGAGCCGTTGCAATTTCTTTAGGGGTAAAAGACCTTTTGGAATCACGAGTTAATACACCAACAATTAAATCGTCTGGACTTATTTCTTTTAATTTTTCTTCAATAAGACGTTCTCTTATTTCTAATCTTTCAAGACTATTACTCCTAAGACAATCCCTATACGGAGATGAACCACCAGTTGTCGGTGGCTTTACTAATTCAAAATGTATTTTCCAAAATTGTTTTTTTAATTTTTCGTAATCAAATTTATTCTGTATACCCAACCGAATGTGTATATGTGTGTAAGCAAGTAAAGAATACATAGTACCTTTATCAACGTACTTCCAATATTTTCTATCCTTTAAAATCTGATACATAAAATTACAATATATTCTTAAATAGGTGATGAGGTTTACATCTTTTTTGTAATCAAAAGAATATTCCGTAACACCATTTTCTAACTTAGAATTAGAATATAACTCATCAAGGGTTTTACTGACTAAAGCTTTATTAAAACCTGTTTTTATGGTTTGAACGATTATAGCACCTAACTCATCAAAAGCCATTTTTTTATTATTTGACGGTGAAGCAAAAAGTTTATTCTTATAAATCTTGAAAAATGAAACTGGATTTAGTCTAGTATATTTTCTAATTTCTTTTGCAATTTTATATGTAGTTGCTTGTCTTAACATTTGTTTAGTTAGATTGATTGTATTATTTAAAACTTTAGTAAATATAAAAGTTTCTTGGGTAGGTGAACACATAGTCTTTTTATCACCAATTATTTTTATATCAATTTTGTAATTATCAAATCTAGACTCAATAAAACCTGGATATTCTTTTCTTATTTGGTTTATATCTTTACCACCAATACTGATTCTAGTATCATTCCAAACACAATTATTTAGATTTGGTGGGGTTTTTATTTTACCTTGATAAAACCAGATAATGGCAGTGCCCCTTTGTAAGCCATTTAAATTTTTATAACTTGCTTTAATTTTTTTACCTGTCCAAGTTTTATTTGTATCAAAATCTTTTTGTCTAGAAAATGTAATAGGTTCTAAAGGGTATTTTAAAAGAATTGAACCAATTAAATCTGAAGCCCATGCTAATGTCAATTGTTCATCTCGTTGAAATTCTTCTGGACATGATTCAGTAATTAAAACAATCTCCTCTTTAAATTTTTTACAAGTTGATTCTAATTTCTCTATTGGAGGACACTCAGATATTTCTTTAAAATTAATACGCATGTTATCTCCTAGATATATAATTTCTTACATTCAATTCGAATTGAAATTGGTTTGAGTTACCTAATACTGTATCCACGTTTGAATTACAACCTATCCTTGGTGTACCTTGCTGACATCTTGGATAATCTTCACTTAAAAGTTTTATTGCTTTTTTCAATTTTTTTACTTCTTCAAGTCCAGCTTCATACTCTTCAGGTGTTATTAAATCACTTCCTAGATAATAAGTGTGTTGACAACCACTTTTAGTTTTTGTTCTTTTCATAAAATATATGATTTTAGGATGACATCCATTATCACCATATTTAGGTTTATTACTGCTTTCCATTTTTTTACATTCAAACCAATAAACCCTTTTATTGTAATATACAGCAAAATCTGGTTCGTGATTATTACCAGCTGGTTGAGGAATATATATATTTTTTGAACCATATACATCTATAAACTTAGATTCTAGATTATCATATAATTTTTGTTTAGTTGGATTTTTAAATATATTTTTTAATTCAGTAGTATTAATATTTAAATCATTTATATCTTCTACTTTTTCAAAACCAAAAAAATCTAATGACTTCTCCATTTCTTTTTCAAATTCTGTACCATTGTTATCTGCAAAATTACCCGCACCATCACTATGATATGCAGTACCCAATTGACATAATCTATCAATAACCTTATTTAAAATATTTGAATCATCATCAATTAAATCAGACTTTGACTCAGTTTCTAAAAAATCAAATATTGTTTTATTTTTATAACTCATATATTTTTTAATTGTAAATAAATAACTTATTTTTCACATATGAATATACGAAAAAAATGTACACGTGTCAAGCACTTTTTTTATTTAATATGATATTCTGCCATATTATCTTCGTGTTCCCAACATTGAACTTTAGATACAGAAGCTCTTCCATCTGTTTCTCTTTGTACAACGTCTTGTAAATACTTTGCAACTAACTCAGCAAACTTTTCACATCCAACACCATTCTCTAATATTCGTAAATCTATAACTCCACGATTATGCATTTCTTTAAACATCTCAAGTTCAGGATCATCAGCAGCAACACAAGTGGTATGGTCAAACATATTCTTCAACCATTCTTTGACTCCGTTACGTTTAAAACTTCCGAAGTCAATTACCCAACCGTTCTCATCTAGTTCACCTTCGAACCAAACCTTGAAACAGAATGCATATCCATGAATTAAACTACAATGTGAATCAGCTCTCCATTGTCTGAAAGCTGTACTATAACCTATAAAGCGTTTATAACTTTTATACACTATAACCTCTCTTTAATTGAATTGATGACAGTTGTATTATCAACTGGTGTTTGACCAGTATAAATAATACTACCATCAAATTGAACTTGGTATTTAGCACCCATCAAACTATCAGTAACGCCAAGTTTGTTTACATTACAATCAACCCACTCTTGTTTTATATCATTTCTAAGTGAGTCTGCGTTTGATTTGAAATCAGTATTATATATAATTGTAACCAACATTAATATATTGTACTATCTACAACCAAATCAGTTTTGACTATTTTAGCCTCTTGAAACATATATGGTGGTACACCTGGCGACTCTAGAATATCTATACGATTTACAAACCGTTTATTCATAGTGTCTCTTACTTGATATACACCATCTTTTTTTTGATTAGTACCCTTCAGAAGAATAAAGTCTCCATAATCTAGGAACCCACCATGTCGTTTCAAAAGGTTTCTACTCACCGCTATGAATCGGTACTCGCTAGCTTTATGTACCCTAATACGCGTTCCGTCCGCGAGAATGTTCGGTGTAGAATCAGTTTGATAACGAACGGGTTCATACATAGTTACGGTCACGTTCATTCCCTCTGTTTCGTACTTCTCCAACTTCCGTTTCAGTTCTTTGTTATCTCTAACTAAAGATTGAAGTTGTTTGTTCTTATCTGCTAAGAACTGTGTTGATACCCAACCATTAGTTAAGGTTACCAACGCAATGTATAATGCTAACTTTTCTTTATACATAATAATAAATATTACCTTTATAGTTTAAATTACAAAAAAAATTTCGTGGAGCTGGTGGGAGTCGAACCCACGTCCAGTCTGTATCCTCCAACGAGTCATTCACAGCTTAGTTCAGTTTCAATAAGAAGTAACTGACAAACTACTTACAACTTTGCTCAGAGTTGTCAACTGGTAGTTTCTTTAATCTCTAACTTCTATCCTAACTAAAGAGATGGTGTCTAACTTTTTTTATGACCGAGTGTTAGACAACTCAGTAACTTAAGCAGCGTATGCGTAAGTTGATTGGTCATCCTGAATAGGAGTGACATAATTGTCAAATCCCATTTCAGCATTGGCTAAATGCCAATCGATGACCAATCCTTCTAACGAATTAACTTCGTCAATTAGATTAGTGAGTCTTTTGTTACGAGACATACTCAATCTCTGCTGCACTCTATTTTCAAATAACACCTGTCGATTTCCAATTACAGCCCCATATCTTTACCAGTCTTCAGTATTGTAATTATCGAATGGATTATCAATCGCTTCTCTAATTTGTTGTGCCACACCATCAATTCCGTCCCAATCCTTTTCATCTATTGATTCTTCTATGTTATTTAGAATTTCTTCTAATAACTCTTGATATGCTTCTGAACTACTCATTTTACCTCCTATTGTAAATAATATCTTCTATAAATAATATCATGACCATGATACAGATAACAAATAAAGTTACACCAAATATAAATGTAAGTATAGGTACTAACATTAAAAAAAATAGTAATCTTACAAATACTTTAAAATTATCTATTTCTTTTTCTTTGGGTAAACTTTTAATTTTTTAATCTCCTTATCATTAAACTTATCAAAATATTTTGTTTTCATTAAACTTTTATGTGCTTTATTTAACTCTTTTCTTTCAGCTACATTAATTAAAAAGTATGGTGATTTTTTTCGAGTCTCTTCACCACCCGCACTCCATTCCTCATACGGTGAAAAACAAAGAGCTTTATAATCAGTATGTTTTAGAAAATCTTGTATTGTACTTTGATACGATTTTCGTGTTACATCTTTCCATTTTATATCTTTAGTATCTCTACATATAAATAAAGCTGAACTATATTTTGACTCAAAAAAGTCTTGAAACAAATCATTCAGAGAATTTTTTGTTGGTGTCCAAACTTTAACCATTAATCTATCATGAAGTCTTTCTGGTTTAAGAAAAGGACATGCTGACATACCAGAAAAAGCATCATTTGGTTTTTCTAGATAGTTAAAATATTCTTCTGTTTCTAGAATCATTTGTTCATCTGTTTTATAAAATAGTTCTAATTGATACAACATTTTTTATACTTCTTTCCACTACCACATGGACATGGTTCGTTACGACCAATCTTAGGTTTATCTCTTTTAATTGTAAGTTCTTGAGCTCTATCCAATATTCTCATACCATTAAGATGGTCAATCTCATGTTGAACACAAACAGACTCTAATAAATCTACTTCAGTATCACCAACACCAAATGTCATATTACTTTCAATATTGTCTACTTTAACTTCTATAGTCTTATATCTTTTAGTATGACAACCTTTTTTAGGAAAACTTAAACAACCCTCATAGTATCTTACTTCTTCTTCTTTCCTAACGATTTTAGGATTGATAAGAACGATTGGCTCTTTGACGTTAACCACGGCAACCGCAGCATCAATTCCCACTTGATTCGCTGCCAACCCAATACCGTCCCCTCTTTTGTTAAGTATCTGAAATAGTTTTGTTGCAATTTCATATCCTTCTTCAACTGTTACTCTCCTTAACTTTTTTTGTATTAATGGATTGTCTTCTTTAAAACAATTGATTATTTTTTTCATAACCTCTGTAACTCCTTCTGTATGTTTTGGTTCATATGGACACATTAAACATCCAAGACCACAACAAGTTCCTCTGTTGATTAGATATTCTCTTGATAACATTACTTAGATTTTGCATTAAACCCTAATGTTTTATCAATGTCAACTTCTACATTATAGTCGATTAAGGCTTTACAAGTTTCACACCAATTAGGTGTTACAGACCTATGTTTTGTATATTCAGTAAGATGATGTTCTATATAATCTCTAACTAACATCATATCATTAGAT
>VMHT01220257.1_pt1 | contig 11087 bp, 19 predicted proteins | sample 4693611 | NCBI WGS metagenome assembly VMHT01 (sample SAMN12280063, study PRJNA550983) | marine metagenome | isolation source: seawater sampled from same location over 5 years 0.02-0.2 micron viral filtrate | place: USA: collected off the coast of southern California halfway between the port... ... | reverse complement strand
GCTGTAGAAATCTCCGCTATCATGTATGCGGATCGCCCCCGCTTTTTTCTTTTTTATTTCAATATTCATTAAAGGAATAAAGTTAACAGTTTTGCTTAATATAAATTTTTGCTCCATTAATTCTCCTATTTTTGGGAAGCGTGTATAATTGCCCTTTTGAGCGTAGCAATACTTAACGCAAATTTTTGCGTATTTGCATATTGTTTCACCTGTTACGCTTTTATAAGCGGGTATACTAAAATTCAATATTTTAATACCTAGTTTTTTACTAGTCTCTTTTAATTTGGCGTTTTGAGTTAATAGGTTCATTTTATATATATGTTAAAATTGTTCGTATAAAAATGTATAAGAATAGCAGTATTAAAAAACTGTACTGTAATATTTCAAGTACTTTATAAAATTGTTTTTTCATTGTGTCAATATTTGATTAATAATAATTTTTGTTGATGCATCAAATATAACGCAATTTGATAAGGGTAAAAACTTTTTTGGCAATAATTGTTGAAAACTTGTTAATTTATATTTAGTCTAAATAAACGTAAAAAGGGCAGAAATCATCGACCCCTACCCTATTGAATTTATACCTATTGAATTCACATTTACCTATTGAATTTACATTTATACGAGGCGAACTATATCGCAATGCTCGTAACATTCTGAGCAAATTTCAGTTTCGATTGGAACTAAAGGAGCTCCACAACAATTACTTACTATCTCTACCATTACCTATTGAATTTAAATATTCTTTCTCGATCTTGTTCAACACCTTTCTGTGTATCTTGGTAGTTAAACCATACTGCTTTCTTTTGCCAATACAATAAGCTAAACATTCTTCAAGGGTGGCAAACTCCTCTTCCGTTAATTTTACTTCTAAGTTTATCATAACTGGTCTACCTTTACCTTAATGAATTCCTTAATGGATTTAACCTCCTTCTCCCCTATCCAAGTTACGAACTGGTAAGGGTCTACCTCCACCGCATAAAAGTCCCCACTAAAGTTAGACTCAAATTCTATATACATTCTATCTATAACATCTCCCTTCTTAGTTACTTGAGGCAACGCTAACCCCACCATCTCTACATGGTCATACTCTCTATGGGCAAGTTGACGTTTTAGCTGTCTAGCCCTAGCCTTAAACTTATCCTTAATTTCTGTTAGCTTTTGAACCTCCCATTCAAGATCGCTAATTTTATCTACCTTATTTCCCATAATTATTCTTTTACTAGTGAAATGCTTTGTATTGTATTTAGATTTATATTCCTGAACCCATCCTTTTCCATATCGAATGCTACAAGGTATCCTTTTTCAAATGGGTCATACTTTAGTCCCTTACCATTAACACCTTTCTTAACACCAATTCTAGCGTTCATCTTGCGGAATTCTCCGCCTTTCTTGAAGTACTCAACATGGAATATCTTCCCATTACTACTTCTTATTAAGTCTCTATAATACTCTTTTTTACTTTGTTCCATAATTATCTTTGTTTAGAATTATACTGCTAATATATAAATTATTTTCCATCTGCCAAAATATATTACAAAAAAAAGAGGCAGCGATTAAACTACCTCTTCTATCAAACAATTAAATATATATCAAATATTGAAAAAAACATTCTTGATGCAATATACAAATTATTTTTAAACTACCAAATTATCTTATAATATACATTCCTTTAGGGACTGACCTAGTAAGCAGGTATTGAATTCCGTACCTCGCAGCGTCTATAAGGTGGTTGTATCGATCAACTGGCTTTACTCCCCTAATATCCCAAATGTAGTTATTGAATTCCTTAAGGAGGTTCTCCCCTTCTATATTTATATTGTAGTCCTGCATGAGGGCTATACCACTAACTATAGACCCTTTAAATTTAATTGTAGGGGTAATATTAAGTGGGACTTGTTTCATCTTCATCTCACTAAGTAATCGTGGCTCACTATTGTCGGCTACTATTAAATTCCTACCGCAATATCTAACACAACTATCGTATATCTGGGAAGTTACTAAGCCCTTCTTATATAGTAATTCCTTTAGCCAAATAACCTTTCGCTCCTTATCTATGGCAATTTCTACAAGCCCAGTAGGGTCATTCGAGAATCCGAAGTCTAATCCGAATATTGAATCTATCTCATTATTAAATTTACCTACTTGCCAATTATTAAATACAACTCCCTCTGCTTTTTGTAGCCATCCTCCCATAATCTGGTGGTGGTACTTCTTAGGGTTATTCTTCTCCATATTCCTAAGTTCCCTTACAAATGAAGGGGACAAGTTGTTTTCATTGTCTAGGTAGGTGGTGTGGATATAGGTTACCCCATCCCTAGTCCCATTAAATCCATCTGGGATACCTCTATTCTGGAAGAACCTTTGGTATATCCAATGTTCCTTTGTGGTGGGGTTTAGTATCAAAATACATCTATTCTTCACGCCCTTAGCCCTAATAGAGTAGTCAATCTTATCGAAGGAGGTCTCATCGTTCAATTCCTCAGCCTCATCAAGGACAAAGGTATTTACCCCTTGAATTGATTTTAGCTTCGCTGTCTGGTCTCCAGAGGCTGTTTTGATACCGCTAAAGTATATGGAGCTCCCTGTTACCTTATTCCTTATTTCAGTCTTGGTTATGGCAAACTGATCCTCCACAGCCATAATCTCTAGCTTCTCCCTAAACTCTGGGATAATACTCATCTCCGCACTACTCATGGTGTAACGAGTAAACAAGGTCTTAGTGTTTTGTTCGTAGGTAAGGAGGGGAAGAAATGTATTTACGGCAAACGATTTACCAGAACCTCTTCCTCCTGTTATTACAAAGTAACGGCTGTCGCTGTTAAATAATGGTTGGTACTTTGGGTGGAGTTCTATCTTGTTTACCATAAATCATTATCTGTTAAATATTTTGGACAATAACAAGGTAAATAATCCCCTTGAATTAAATGGTAAAATAATATTCCTTCTTTAGTTGTTCTCACAATAATTGTATAATAATTCCTTTTTTATTAAATATGCTTTTTTATATTTGTCATCCCCTTTGCCAATAAATCTAGCAACCCTCAGATTGTTAGACTCAATGCATTGTTGAATCTTAGAAGGCTTGAACCAATTGAATTTATACCCATCATATATTACCCAATAATCCGCCTTAGTGGTGGATAGAGCTGATGGCTTCCCATTGAATTCAACTTCTATTACTATATTCCCAGTATACTTACTCTTCTCATCAGACTTTACCTCAACACCTACACCAACCTCAGGAACAAATATATCCCATTCCTTATAGTACCCATCCTTAATATAGGCACTAGGATACTTAGCCTTAACTATAGAAAGTACCATCTCCTCCAATTGTTTACCCCTAGCTAAATCCCTATAAAATGTTAACATCTCTAATGAATTTATAGTTATTGAAATTATCCTTCCACTTCCCAGATAGACTTACCCTTACTCCCTGCATATCCCCATTGTTCTTAATCATAAAGAACCCATTGTAATATGTGGAGTATATAGCGAAGTAGTCTACTAATTCTGTGGTGTATAGTTGCTTACTGTTTTGTATAGGCACTTGGATATTTGGATCATCCTCTCTTGGATGTTTACCAGAGGATTTTATCTGGACAGTAAATAAGTCAACCTTATTATCTACAATGCAATCATAAGGGCTTGAATCTAACAGAGGCTTACTAACTGTAAAACCTCTCTTTGTACATTCAGCAAAGAACAACAATTCCCCATAACACCCTATGTAATTACTATCTGTCAATCTGTAGATATTTTATTTTTAGATTTTTCCCTTTTGCCATCATGATACCCTAGTATTGGATTAACTATCCAATTCCAAAAGTCATCTGGCATCTCCATCTGTTGGTGGACTCTTCTTTGTCTCGGTGACTTCTTCGTGGTCGACATCTATAGTTTTAGGTTTAGTGAAATCCACTATTGGGATATTCAAGTTAGTATTTACATTTAGTTCCTGCTGCTCCTTTGGTTTACCATAACGGTACTCCCACAGCATCTTTGTGTAGTTAAAGTTTCCCTCAGAGGCTTTCTGGGCTATATGAATCCAAGCCTTTTCCTCACTACCAAAAGCCTTTTTAAGTGCCTTTAATGTTAGAGCATTAGTTTCCTTTTCCTTTATCTTAGGAGGTCTACCTTGACCCCTATAGACACCTTTTACAGCACCATTATTCTTCCTACCGTCTACCTTTTTTGGTTTGTCTTTTTCTTCCATTATCCTACTATAAATCCGTTCCTAGCATAATACTTCTCTCTCTTAGTAAATAATTCAGAAAGTTCTTTATGCCTTACAGATAACTTACTAGATGACCTAGATAGGTTAGCATAATCTTTCTTCAATATACTATACTTCTTACTAAGCTCCTTAAAATCACACATCAATTCATAATATCCTTCTCGACTATTCTCTGCTTCGTCTGAATCGTACTTATTTAAAAACTCCATATCTACAGAATCTAAGAATATAGAATTCAATGATAGGTATTCAGTCTCTATGTAATGGTCGTATTCTATATAACCCTCTAATTGGTTTACGGAATGAAGCACCGTTGCATGGTTCTTATTAAATTCTTTACCTATGCGAGAAAGGGTCATCTTTGTATTATCCCTAAGTAACTTATAAAAGTATGATCTTGCTATAATATATTGTTTTTCTCTAGTTCTCTTGTTTAGGTTAAGTGAAAAATAGTCCTCGACCACCTTCTTAGCAACCTTTATTGCTTGTTTCTCTTTTGTTAATTTATCTATCATATTCATAATTATTTTCTTTAAAATCTCTATGTGCTTCTATTATTCCTTGGCAACATTCGTAACACTCAGCCTCCTCATAATACCCTAGTAGATCGCTGATATCCGATACCTCTATTACCCCCATCGTAAGTGACACTAATAAATCTGTGTAGCATTCCTCCTTACTATAGTACATCGTATAAGTAGAATTCATCTACAGACTTCTTCTTGTCTACAAAGAAATCATTATAGATGTCAATAGCTTGATGGGTTTTAAACTTACCACTCTCGTAGAATTCCCTGCTACATTCAAATATACCTAACAGCCCAGTAGACTTGTCAGCAACAGCGAAGGTAAAGTCTTTGTAACTAATACCAAATAATTCACAGTATATATATGTTTGAACATCATAGGAGAAGTTTCGTGCCGACCACTTAAACTTATTAAGGTCTCCTGTACTTTTTAAATCTACAATAAAACCTACCCCTAATACATCAGCCTTAGCCCTAAATGGAATACCCTCTATCTCTCCTATAGCAGGGACTTCAAACCTAGTATCCCTAAGGTAGTGTGCTGTTTTTGGATTGTTAAGGAAACTGTCGCTCATTCTCTTGGCAATATCCCTCTCTGATATAGTGTAGATTTTATCCGAACCGTGTTCTGCTAGTGCTTCTTTAAATACCTTAGAATCCTTTCGCTTTGCATCTACAAAGTGGAGTTGATTGTATTTCTCTGGCTCTAACAATTCCCAATGGAATAGGTGACCTATCCTAAAGTTTGGGTTATCATTGCCAGATTTTGTTATAAGGCTGTCCGAGTAAGCCCTTGGTGAATCTAGTAGCTTCTTACAGGCTGAACTAGATAAGGAGTTTGTTCCGAGATAGCCGTAATAAAAGTCATCATCCAACATCTTCTCTAACAGCTCTTGACTATCCCAGAACACTCCATCTAAGGTTACTATCGTATCCTTTTCTTTTTTACTTTTACCTATCAATGTAATATGTTTTTTAATATAGTTCTCTTTAATGTCTCAGGAATCTTGGGGTCAACCAATTCTTCCTGCCATTGTTCCACTAGACTTAGCTTATAGGCTGCATCCTCTTGGCTCATCTTACTATACATTTCTTTTACTCTTCCCATTATCTTATGTTTATTAAATTTAACAATTGCCTAATTACCCATCCTATACCCTCAACTGAGGATGCTAGTATAAAGGTAACAGCGTTCAGTAACCCTTCTATTATAAATAAAATTAAAAGTAGGGAGAACACAATAATGATCTGGGGAGTCGCTAATAAAGTTTTTAATATCCTTGTCATTTCTTTGTGTTTTCAACAAATATATAACAATTTTAGATACAACCTACTTTTTAGGTGTAAAATTATCTTTCCATATTGTTTGGCACACGCTGTACCTTTGTTCTCTATCTGGGAACTCGCTCCCCATCTGGGCGTTCCCCATACATCTCTGGATGAAGTCTTTATTCGTCTCGTACTGTTTTGGTTTCATTAGTGGCATCTTCTTTTGGTTTTAGTTGTTGTTCTAGTTGCTCTATTTTGTATAGGGCTACGACTAATCCTTTCTGGGTTAAGTCTAAGTCCTTCTTCATTTTTATTAATACTGATTCTTTCATTTCTGTCTCTTTAGCTTCTCTATATACAGGGTAGCATCCATGAGCTCCTCCTGTAGATGGTTAAGGAATTTATAAAACCCATCAGGGGAATCATAAAGGGTAGTCCCATACTTTAATATCCCATCCCTTGATCTAGCCCTCATAGTTTTTATAACATCCTCTACTATTGGGTCTTTGGGTAAATGATTATACCCAGTTGAATCTGTTGTCCAGATTTCGTCATCATTTTCCATTGGCAAAGAAGTAATATATTTTTACAATAAACATTTCTATTATTCTAAACATAATGTATCCTATAATAAAGCTACTCATCCTTATACTCGTTATACACTACCTTTAAATCATCAAATATCCTCAAGGAATTAAACCCACAGCTTGTGCAGTCAGATACAATCTTTATGGAAAAAACCCTTTCGTATATACTAATAAAAGCACGCTGCTCTTCCGAAGTAAATTTACGCTTCTTAGATTCTACAGCATCCTTTATTAAATTGTACTCATCCTCAGTCAAACACTTTGGTTCTTTCTTTTTATAAGGGAATGCCTTATTAAGGGCATCACGCCTCCCATCGCACCCACAGTCCTCACCGAGTATAAACTTGGCTACCTTGTCTACCCCAGTAGCTTTGAATAGTTTCTCTACACTATCCCCAAGCCCAGTAGATTCAGTTCTTTGAGTCGAGGTATCTTTTGTACTCTTCGATTGCCTCGCTCTTGATTTTCTTTTTGCCATTACTTAATGTGTTAAATATTGAACTTAAACTTATTTTAGTTTCCTTTGATATCTTTCTCATACTCATCTCCTCGTAAAAATGGATATTGAATACCTTCTTATCATACCAATACCAATCCTCAACTATAGACTCAACCTTATCAATTACTTTGTCAAAATACTCTTTCTCTTCCTCTATCTTTAGATATTCAACCCTATAGTCTACAATATCCTTAGGCAAGTCATCTATATAATCTGTTTTCTTACTTATCCTGTGGAATCCAGATAGGTATAGATTCCTAAGGGTAACGTAAACGTAATAGGTATTAACCTCAGTATCATTGTACATTATCTTGGAAACATCCTTAACATAGTCGGATATCCTAATATACATTTGCTGAACTAATTCTTGGGCATCCTCATCGCTAACTCCGAATGATTTTGCCATATAGAACCAATCCTGCTGCTTATCGGCTAATATTTTTATTACTTGCTCCTCCATACATGGAACGATATTCCTATAATACCGAGAATGATTTGAACAAGGTGTTCGGTCTCATCCGTTTCAATATCATCCATATTAGAATTCCAATAATTGAATCCTACCGTAAACCCATATATAGGGAAAAATTGTACATACATAATTTATAACTTAGTAATCATAACATCTAACCTAGGGAATTCCCTATCTATCCCCATATAAACGCAATTAACCTCCCTTACAATAGAGAGGTCATCCGCTTCTATACAGCCTAATTCAACCATAGCATCCTGAAAATACTTATCAGCCACACTAATCACATTCATTAAATCCCTAGTTCTTTTATCTGGGGCAAAGTAGAAATATTCTATCTTGACAGCCCCCTTAATAACGAAATATAACTGGTCTTTTATATCTTCTTTAAACCAACGCTTTATATTGTTGTTTACTTGATAGTGCCAGTTACGATAGTTATTCATAGTAATCCACTTCCTCCTACCCTGTCTGTTCGTTACGAATAGGGGTAAGGAAACTGTGTTTACGTTCTTTGATTCTTTTCTCATCGACTTTAGTAAAAGGTGTTTCATTATTAAAGTAATAACGCTGCTCTTTTATGTTAAATTCGATCCCCTCAATATCTTGCGGTATCCCTACCAACTTTTGTTTCTTAATCTTCTGTGAACCAAAGGTAACAAATTTATCTGAAAAGTCTAAAGCCCTATTTGGTCTCCACACAAACATTACGTTGTCAGCCTTGTCGGCAAATGTTCCACCGCCCTTTATTGAATTAATATCTGGCTTAGGATACCTACCATCATCCCCTTTTCTTGGAGTAATTTGGTGGGCTACTAAGTGGACAGAAACATTATTATCCACAGCAAACCTTTTCAATTCAGACATAAACCTAGAGATGTATAAGTCCTCCCTTTCACCAGAACGCATCTTATGTTGTATTGTATTATAAGGATCAATTATAAAACTTCGTATGCCTTTTTGCCTGATTAAAGTTTTTGCTCTATCTAGTATAGTTTCTAAAAGGAAATTCTTTCTAGGGTATATAAGGAAGAAATGTTTATCTACAAAATCTATTGCCTCCTCATATTGTTCTATATACATTTGGTTAGATTTATAAGCAGGGTCAGTAGATTTCCCCACATACATCTCTATAACATCATTGAAGAAATCATTCATTGGCATATTCTCTGGGGAGAATACAGCAAATTTCCAACCCTCCATAGCTGCCTTCAAACAAGCCAACTGATTTAAGAATAGCGACTTTCCCTCGTTCTGATACCCAGTCCAGATATTTACTTCCCCACTTCTCCAAGTCCAAGCCTTGTCAACACTAGGTATATAAGTTGTTGTGCCTCGTTCAACCCCATTGTAAAAACCATCTACAAGGGACTGTTTTATATCTAAGGCTTGAAACACACCCTCTACTTTAGGGTCAGAAGCCATTCTAAGACGATTCTGGAGACTTTCTACACCTTCTTGGACTAATACCTCATTGGCATCCTTAAAAGGGCTTAAATCTACTAATTTGCATTTCTCTGCTCCGATGCGTCTAATGAGTTCTTTCTGTAGGAATCTACCATTCTCATCATTATCAGTTGCCAAAAACACAACCTTAGCTTCCTCAAACACAGAATAGCAGTTGTCAATACACTTTAGTTTGTTATCTAAATTCTTATCATTAACATTAGGAGCTCCCATATTAACAGAGGTGTGGGCTTTTACTCCTGCTACTTCCCAACTTAGTGAATCAATCTCACCCTCACACACTACGATGGAGCTTTCCCCTACTAAATTATCATAATTATACATAATAGGCTCGGCATTTTTTGCCTGTGTAAATAGCTTACCATCTGTTGATCTAGTCTTGTAATTGACTAGTTTCCCATCCTTGTAGTAAGGAAATACAATCTTCCCACCAGACTTAGTGGCTTGTATTTTATTATTGGCAATAACCTCATCAGTTATACCCCTTGAATTCAACATCCGTTTGCCATCCCCATTTAAAGGGATTAAGTATTGCTCACTAGGTAGTATGTAATTGTTTGCCATAATAATATTGTTTGTGATTCCACCAACCTTACCCTCCCAGTTACAATGGTGACACTTAAAAACCCCATGGGTTAAATTAACCGACAAAGGTAAATCGTTTTTGTTTTTTCTCTCGTGTTGGCATTTAGGACACTTAACTTTTTGCTGAGGGCTGTTGCCTCGAAGTTGTATACCTAAATTATTGAGTTCGTTTATCATCTTTGTTTTATTTAGTTATATACATTGTACTAAGTATATAACATAGTTAATACTAAGTATAATAACTTAGTTATAATACTATCTATATATATCTGCCGTTTTGGCACTTGGAATGTTACTAAAGATTCTTCTTTCTTTACCATCATTTCCTATAGATTTTGTTCTCCTAGTTATAAGTCCTTTATCCTCTAAACTCCACAGTATTCTGTAGAGGGTTCTCTCGCTGAGGTTCAATTCCTTACAAATAGTTTTATTACTAGCAAAGCAGTAGTCCTTAACACCATTCTTACATAGTGAATCTATATAGTTTAGTACTAAGTATTCTTTATGGGTTATATCTAACTTTTCCATTATATTGAAATTTATTTTAGCAAATCTCTCTCTTCTCATTGTTTATCGTTTGTATAAAAAGGGCATTGATGTTATCTCCGCCCTTAATATTGGTTATTACTAGAATGGTAAATCACCCTCAGAAACATTAGCTTCAACAGGCTTAGAATCGCTTACTTGCTGCTCGTTCTGTCCATTCGGCTTATAGTCGTTAATCCAGACACTATGGGTCTTGCCATATTGATCTGTCTGACGAAGTGCCCCAACGGTAAGTTTGATGTAATGCTCCCCCTCATACTCATACCAATGGTTCTCTAATTTACTCCTAGATAGTGAAATATTAACTAGATCGTAGTTATCGGTTTTTTTACCCTTCCCTACATAAATTCTATTTTTCTCTGTACTCATAATTAAACAATTAAAATTAAACAAATTACTCTTGTAGTAAAGCAGCAACTTCCTTGCTTACTTTATACTTCTTTCTAATATCTACTAGCTTAAATTTACCGCTAGATACAGCCGATTTCGCATTAGTAAATTCCTTACTTCCCTTCTGTAGCCAAGGCTTATCATTAGTAACATCAACAAGCCCACTATCATCTTTTCCGTGGGTATTTGTATAATCAGCATCCTTGTTATCATCAATAAGGAATAACCCATTTAACGCATACTTCCTAGCATAACTACTAGAAGAGCCAAAGCTCTGGGCTATATCCATACCCTTCTTGTTAAGGTTGACACCTGCCTGTGCCTTAGTAGGAATTTGTTCCTTGCCATCAGATAAAACTGCGATTGCCTCTACAACAAGGACTCCTGCAATTTCTTTTATCTCATCAGTAAGTTTTACGGAAACTCCGTGTTCATTTAGTAATGGCTTTACAGCCTCTAAGATATCCTCACAGCTCCTATAGTTATAGTTGCCAAAATTATTACG
>VMHT01209981.1_pt1 | contig 11087 bp, 12 predicted proteins | sample 4693611 | NCBI WGS metagenome assembly VMHT01 (sample SAMN12280063, study PRJNA550983) | marine metagenome | isolation source: seawater sampled from same location over 5 years 0.02-0.2 micron viral filtrate | place: USA: collected off the coast of southern California halfway between the port... ... | reverse complement strand
TTAAATTTCCATCAGAAGTATCAACGTGCCATTGGTACGCATAATTAGTTGTTAACGCACCAGACTTACTATTATTAGACGCAATAGCCTGGAATAAATTATTTAGGTCAGTACGAACTGCACTACCCGTTCCGTTATCAATTATAAAATCATGTTCTGCCATTTCAAATAACTAACATTGTGTTTATTCTACCCTCCTTTACCAAATCCGACAGCCTGATAGGTGAAATTTCTATCAATCGAAGCATTTGATGAATTTTTGAAGTGAACAGTAAAACCCGTTCCAGAAATACTACTTACTTCAAAGTAATCTCCTGATGCCATATTCTGAGCATTGATACCAACAGAGGGTAAATTAGTATTTGCTCCAAGCAAAGAAGAAGTACCAACAAAAAATGGATTGGTAAACGTAACAGCCTTTGCACTTGCTCCGCTTGCTGTAACATTACCTTGTTCTGTTCTCCTCTGTAAAGATGCTGTATAACCTAATTGTGAAACTCTAATATCCTGTGCAGTATCGTTACTTGTAAGTTTTGCTCTGAATTGAAATCCTCTTCCTTTGTAAGTACCATTTGCAAAAGTCTGAAAACCAGAATAAGTAGGAGATCCAGATGGATTATCTTGAGTTACTCTCACTAACATCTCAGCATTAACTTCTGTTGCTGTTAAGCCATCAAAATCACTTATGTCATCAATTAATCCTCTTGAATCAAATAAATCTGATGGATAAAATGCTTCTGATAAGAAATGACGTTTTAAATCTAAACTAAATACACCACCTAAATCTAAAGTATCTCCACCAGCAGTACCTCCAAAATCATAAGTACCTTCACTAAGAACTCCACCAAAATCATCTAAAGATCCAACAGCATCAAAATCTGTAATACTATCAAAAGCACCGCCACCACTTATATTTAGAGTGCCAGTTGCATTATCAAAATCAATGTTAGTTCTTGTTCCCTGGAATTTAGGACTATCAGTATCTTCTCTTCTTGTCTGTGTGATAAGTGGAGCTTGATTATCAGGTAATTCAATAATTACACTTGTCTCTCCAGCACAGAATCTACCGCCATCATCTCTGAATTTTAAGATATATTCTCCTTCTAAATATGGAAGTTCAGCAGCAGTTGTATTACCAGCTAATGCCTGTATCAAGTCAGTACTATTAGAAAATGTACCATTACCATTGGTTAGAGGAGAATGTCTGACATATACCCTACCTCCATGAGTAACATCTAAATCTGTAGATAAATTCCAACGTAATCTTACTAATTTTTCATTTATTGGTTCGGCTGATAATCCAGTAACATTTGATGGTAATGCAGTCTTACCAACAGCATTGAAAGTTAAATTAGTAGAAGTTGCACTTGTCTGTAGTGCAGCATTGTAACTGAATACTTGAAATTCGTACGTTCCAATATCAGTATTGAATATCTCAAAGTCAGGAGAAGAAACTGTTGTAGAAACAAAGTTACCATTATTGAATCTATAATTAACCTGATATTGTGTAACACCGACAATAGGTTGCCAACTGACGATAAGTTTAGATACTGCCTGATTATTTATTTCAACAATTTTCTCTTCAGCCTGTAAAGCATTTGGTGGATCTTTGGGAAGATTTAGTATTGATACTGTTCTAGTCGGTAAAGTCGCACCATCTTCAATAAATGCGTATTTTTCATTTACATAAGATAAAGCTGTAATCGCATAATTTATTCCATCAGATTCTTCTACTGTTATTACTCTAAACTTCTGAGCTTGAACTGTATCATCTTGCAAAAGCCAAATTGTATTAGCATTTGGAGTCTGAGAGAAAGCAGAAGATACTGTTATAACTGCACCTGAGACACCCGATACTGACTTACTTTCAACAGTTCCATCAGGTAATATTACAGATAAAGTTGGATTATTTGTTGTTGGCAAATCGGTTGCAGCAGAATCATCTACAGTTATCTGCGTAGTTGTGGCAGAACTAACTCTTCCTCCTCTTCTAAGACCAGAACGAACAGGATCAGCTATCTCAATTACAGCACCAGGTCTGACAACAACACCAGAATCTATAGAAGTTGAAAATGCAACAATTTCACTTTCATTTTGCTCAGTAAATAATATAGCTTTTGCTAATCTTCTAGCTTGTCCTCTTGATGTACAGGCAAATCCTTTTACCTGTTTTATAATTACTCCTAACTTTGCAATAGCATCAGCATCTTCATAAACTTCATAATCTATTTCTCTACTATCCATATTGAAGTAGGAAACAGAAATTACAGTATTTCTTGTTTTTAATCCACTTCCTGAGTAACTGAATCCTTCGGGAGTTACGTTAGCTAAGTTGAATAAATAGCTTGCATCTTTTGGACTGTCCTGTGCGAGAAGAATACTACCAGCAGACCATATCGGCATACATCTCATTACACCTGACAATTCATTTATTAAATCAAATGCTTCACTAGAAGATTGAATATTTACATTACAACTAAATCTAGCTTCCTGTCCTCCTAATCCATCTGATACCAATGTGTTTGCAAATTTACTAGCAGTAACAAAAGAAAATAAATCAAGAGAACTTTCTGCAATATGATTACCAAATCCATAACGAGTATCTAAAAGTAAATCTAATAACACCATCGCAGGACATGAACACCATTGAGCAGCACCCATCACTCCATTAAAAATATAACCATCAGGATAAATTATTCGACCAGTAGCGGAATCAATACTCGGAGTACCAGAACTATTAGCACCTGCTCCTGGAATCCTTATCTTTATTCCTCTAATACGATATTTTCTGCTAGGTATAGATTGAAACTGCATAGAGTCCAATCGAAGAGAAGCATAAGCACTATTGGCATAAGTAGAAGAATCATCAATTATCTCTCCAAAACTTGTCCATTGAAATGCGTCTTGTAAAGAAGAATCCGTGCTATCGGCTGTAACTCTACTAACTCTAATATCAACAGGAAAAGCACCAGTAAGATTTATTCTGTAATCTCTTTGATAAGCATCAGCAGTTCTTCCTGTAATAGTGTCAGTAATAATATCAGTAAAACCACCAGAATTATATTGAACAGAGATTTTAAATGATATTGAAGAACCTAATAAATCTCCTTGATCTGTTGCTTTTTGAAGTTGAGGAACAGTAATAGTTATATTAGCTGCATCAACATTTGAGTTTGTAATCTGCCTAGTTACAGGAGTGGATGCGGTTACAGTTACTCCTACTGCTGTTATAGAAGAACTACTTTCAATACCTTCAACTTTTGTCTGGTTTGATGTACCAAATCTAGGATTAAAGCCTACATCTTGAAAATTAAAGTCAGTTGAAGCTGGAGAAGCCGAAGTAGCTGTTGCTTTAAGAATAGGAGTATCGTTTAAAAACACATCTTTTAAAGCAGCATTATTATATGCAGTTGTTCCCTGTGTTAACCCTTCTTTTGAAGCGGAAGCAAAACCTTCAATCTCTCCTTCAGAAATAAGATCAAGGAAAGTGGCAAACTGTCTACTATGTAAAGTATCAGGAGTTCTTGTCGGTTGAGGTGGAGGTGGGGGACTACCTTTAGCACCTCTAATAATTTTAGGTTTATCTGTCATGCCTGTACCTGCTGAGTATCAACAGCACCACTTATAACAACTGATCCTGTAATTATCTCTCCATAAACTATTGGAACAGGAGTACCTGCCCTTGATGTATTTTGAGTTCCAGAAAAACTAAATGATAATTGTGGATCTTGCTCTGACTTAAATTCTTTTGGTTTAGGTAAAGGAAATAACATATCACTTACACCTGACAAAACTAAACTTGCTCCAAGATATACAGCAGCTTTTGTTATTGCACCAGAAACTCCAGTTAAAGCACCAAAACCAGTAACTCCACTTTTAAAACTAAATGATAAAGCAGGGTTAATAATAAACGCACCTGCAATAAGAGCAGCACCTAACAATATCTTTCCTAATCCTCTACCAGCACCACTAATAACAGGAACAATATGTATATCTTCCTGTCCTATTGGGTGATGTATTTCTTCTTCATTAACAGCATAATTACCAACTTTTACCTGATAATATTGAGGATTCATAAACTTCTCTACCTGTGGAAAATTATTAACAAGAAAACTTACTGCTCTTCCAAGACTATCTACCTGTATTTCAAATTCTTTATGCCCTACAAACTCTGCAAGTTCGCCATATAGCTTTAGTTTACGCAACATAACGATACCTCCCTCCTGTACATTTTAACAACCATTGAGAATAAGGCTCTCTACAAGATAGTCTATCGGTTAAATGATGTAAAACATCTCCATCTAAAAAAATAGCTACATGATTTAAACCAGTAGATCCAATAGACATCAACAAAGCATCGCCATTCATCAGTTTTTCTTCTGGTCTTAACTGTCTAAATCCAGTTCTCCAAGCACAACTTTCAAATAAAGGATTATCAACAAACTCTTCTGGTGTTATAGGTCTATCCCAATCTTTAAGCTCAACACCTTTTTCTTCTTTATACCAATCTCTTGCTAAACTCCAACAATCAGTAACACCCCAAACCCAGGGTCTACCAATTAAAGGAGGGTTGTATCCACAAGGTTCACAATATCCCCATTGTTCTGTTTTTGGATTAACAATATGCCACGGAAGATTACTCTGTTCACAACTAATCTGATCTGCCTGACTAGCGGTAGGAGGTGTAGAAGGATGACTATGAACAATAGCTGTAATCTCTCCTAGATTACTACCCTTTACATAATCTTCTGGATCTAAAATAAAGCATTGATGTGCTGTCATTGATAAATTACGACAGGGAAAATATCTTTCTTTTCCTCTAATATTTAATAAAAGCCCAACAGATTCTTTAGGATCTTGGTCTTTCGCATGAACAAGTGCTTCTTCTTTCCAAGTCATGCAATAAACGTACCAATAGAAGGAAACTCTGTTCTGGTACATTGTCTTTTGGGTGCTCTGATACCAGCAAGATCAAATACTGCTGCTAATTCAAATTGAACTGCTTCTCTATTTTCTGATGATTTTCTATCAATTTTATAAATTTCCTGTGGAAATTCTGCTGTAGGGTCTGGTGTTCCTAACGGATTTACCTGTTGAGTTGTGGTTGTTGTTGTATCTTGGGTCGTTGTATTTGGATTGTTCATAGTAATTGTATTTCCCATTCCATTACCATGAACTGTACAGTAATATCTTAAATCACTAGGAGCAGAAGGATAGGCTGGTTGATAAGTTACTGTAGCTCCTGCATTTCCAGCAGTTCCAGATACAGTTGTTGTCTGTGCTCCTCCAGCATCAGATTTTATTGCTAAAGGGTGTCCACTATTTGAAGCATCTGCCTGATTAAATATATAAGTAGATCCACGTTTCATTGTAAGAACAGGATTGTTAGAACCATTAATAGCAAAAATATTAGATCCACCGACATTCACTACTGTTACTGTGTAGGTCACAGTTTCGGCATCAGCAGGATCAGCAATAGTTTCTGTAGTCGTAGTACTGGTAGTCGTTACAGGAAAATTAACAGCATCAATATAACGTGCTAAAGTTCTAATCCTTGTCACAGTAGCTCCCGTCAAGTCATTTCCTGTTGTTACCTGATTAACATTTAACAAGATAGCTGTAATAGTTCCAAGAGCATTACTGATAGTCAAAGTAGGTCTGGGAAGTTGACCTTTTTGAAAAGCAAAACCTTCTGCCTGTATTGGCATCTTTAAATATTGATTACCAGCCCAGATAATATCTCCGTTAGCATTTAAATTTGTTCCGTTATGAAATCTATAAGTCTGAGCAGAACCATGCAAGGTTGCATCAGTTGTTAATGTAAATAATTCAATTATTGCTGAAGGATTGATCTTTTGTAGATCAGTAATAATAGGAGCAGTACTCATGGTTCAAATACTTCTCTAAATGTTGCCTGTATTGTAGCTCTATTGTTATAAGGTATAGATTTTGACCAACCTTGACAGACAAATTTTTGTGATGCAGTTTCTCCAGGTGCTTCAAAATCAAAGCTGGCACTATCATTTGCTCTAGCATCTAAAAATGTTTCTATAGTATCTGCTTCTGTTTCTGATACGTTAAAAGTAAAATTATAAACTTTAGGATTTTGATGTTCTGCCAACCCAAATAATATTCTGTGTTCAAAACCATCAGCGAAGGAAATGGTACGAGTATTTGGTGCGGATCTTTTTTGTTGTCCGTATGTAGGTTTTATTGAAGGAAACGTAGCCATTATGTTAATAATCCTCCTGGTCTTTTCTGTTTAATTAATTCTGATTGTATAGCAACAGAAATCATACGACCAAGTTCTCTACCATTCTCTTCATCTCCTTCAACAGAAGAACCAGAAGCATCTACATTAACTACTATATTTGTTGAGCCACCAAGCATTTCATTTGGTGTGATAGTTCCAGAGACACCTGGGCTAAACATTTCTGGACCACGTTCTCCTACAATATAACTACCACCACCTTTTACAGAACCACCATTTGCTCTAAATCCCGAAGCTCCTGTAGGAATACCAGAACCATAAGTACCTAAACCAAAACCTGCACTAGCTGACCCTGTATTTGCTTGCAAACTTGGAAAAGCAGCAAAACTAAATAAATTACTAAATAACCCTAAAAATCCTTTTTGTATCTGTGCAGCAGCTAATCTCGCAGCAGTATCTAAGAAATGATCTGCTATTCGACCTAACATATTTCTAAAAGCATCTTGAACACTCATTGTTCCTTTAATAATTCCTTTGAATGATTCTTCAAAACCAGTTCTAATTGATGTGCTTAAGTCTAAAACTGCTCTCATTGGATTTAGTAGTTCTCTTATCTCATCTGTAGGAGCTTGAAACTCTGTAATAAATTGTTGTTGTTCATTTATTTTAATTTGAGTTTCTAAAAACTTTAAAGCATCGCTATTTGCTCTTTCAAATTCTTGACCAATTTCTCCTCTTCTAATATCAAGAAATTCTTTTTGATTTGCTCTTGGTCTAAATTGTTTAGGTATATCTAAGATTTCAATTTTCTTTATTTCTTCTTCAACGAATGCTTTTTTCCTTTGATCAAAAATTATTCTTTCTAATTTTAACTGTGTTTCTAATGATCCTTTTGTAGCTAATGATTGTAATAACTCTACTCTTGTTGTTTCACTAATTTGCTCTCTAATACCCTCTATTTTTCCCAATACAGCTTCAGTTGTTCTAAGACCAGATAAAGTGTCAAAAACTTCTCTTGAACCAAAAGCACTTAACAATACATCAGCTTGTCCAGCACCGAAAGTTTTAAATGTTGTAGCTAATTTTATTGCTTCATCGTTAGTAATTTTAAATTCTTTTGCTAAATCTTTAATTTGTTTTCTTGAGAATGTTGAAGCAATTCCCATACTTTGTAATTCTAAATTTACTTTATTTAATTCTTTTCTGAAAGCTATAGTTTTTTCAATTTCAGCAGCAGCAGCAGTAGCAAGAATAGAAGCTGCAAAACCTCCTCCAGGTGCGAGTGCTCCACCAATACCACCAGCAACACCACCCATAAGAGAGCTTAATCCACCAGCACCAAATAAAGCAGGAAAACCACCACCAATCATTGCACTTCCAATACCACCTTTTAATCGACCAGTTGCACCACCTGGCATTGCAAAAACACCTTGAGCATTGGCATTTTTACCAAAGCCTAAATTACTTGCTGAAAATCTTCCTGGTCTATTTATTGGACTTGTTGTACCCCCTGCTGGAGGTAAAATTCCAAATGCACTTTGTTGAGTTAAAATATTTGCTGTTTTATTTGAAGATTTTTGTATATTTTTAACAGCTTTTTCTATGGGTTTACTTTGTATTTCAAACTTGCCACTAGACTCACCTGCTCCTGGCAATCTCATACTTGGTGGAACTAGCTTGTTTTTACCAAGAGAATTTATTTGTTCCTGTGTAATAAAAGCAGTGGAACTTGTCATTGGTTTAGCTGCTCTAGCTGCTTGTTGCTGTATATTTGCGTTTATTCCTAACTGAAGTCCTATTGCTTTACTAACTTCTAAAAATTCTTTTGATCCTGCAACAGTCATCTCTTGCATACGTTTAAGCATCGTCATTGCTTCATTCCCTGCCATTATTGTTCTAGGAAGTCCTTGTATTTCTTTTATCCTTGCACTTACATTTCCAATAGTTTTAGATGGATCTGTTCCACTTGCTCTAGCAAACGCAAGAGCTTCCATATTAAGTTTTCTAAAATTACCAGCTAATAAAGTAGTAGCACCATTTTGTCTAGCCGTTGCACTTGTAGCAGCATCAAAGGCTTTCCTAACAGCAGCTAAATTATCTCTTGCCTTTCCTATTGAATTACCAAAAGCCCTCATCCCAGGATTTGCAGTTCCAAGAAAAGATTCTATTTTTTTATTACCTTTATTTATTTCTTTTTGTAATGCTGTAAGTTTCTGTTGTGCTGGTGCAGTTTTTATGTTTATCTTTAACTTATTTAAATTTCCAAAGGTCTTTTCTACCTGTTTTGCAAGCTGATGAAGTTTTTTTACATTCTGTTCGCCACGACTCGTATTTATAACAAGATCAATCGTTTTAATTGCCATTTCGACCTATTAGCAAAACATATATTCTATTCTACCTTGATTTGGGTATAACGCTTCTTCTCTGTTGTACTTGTTGGTCGTCTTTTTTTTGTTGTTCATACTTTAATTCAAAAAAAGCAGCCCAACCTACCATTTCTTCTATAGTTAATTTATTACATAATTCATTAACAGTAAGTTTTAATTCATTTGCTAACGAATATATAAACATCCAATCGCCATTAGCTTTTCAAATCGGCTTTTGCCTGATCTACCTCCTTTTCAGAGCCAGATTCAAGCATGGCTAATTGTATTTCCTGTAAAGTATTTGCATTTACTTCTCTTCTTAAAGAAGCCTTGTCTCCGTCTTGAAACAATCTACCTTCAGACTTATCTAATGCTTTTTCAATCATAAGTTGTAAAGCAAAATCATTTGCATCTTCAGTACCACTTTTTTTCTGAATCATTTCACGTTCGGCAATAGTCAAAGGATGCCAAAAGATTTCTAAAACTACTTTTCCATCTTCACCTTTTAACTCATACTTATAAAGCTGGCTTACACCAAACTTATTTTTAAGAAGATCAACTGCTCTAGTCATGATATTATATAGCTATTAGAAGTATATCAGCTATTAGCAAAAAAAGCACACGATATAATCCCTAGAAAATGTGAACGATCTTCAATCTCTACAGGAGTAATCCCACTTACTTCTCCAACTCTGGGCGAACAAGAAAACGGATCTGCATAATTAGAAGCATTTATAGAAGTTAATCCATCTATTACAGCTTCTCCTAGTGCAGCCAAAACCGATGTACCTTTACCTTTTGGAACATAAATATTACATTGAATTGCACCAGAATAATAATCTGATGCTGCTCCTTGATTTTGTATAGTTGACTGAGTAAAAGTAATTGAAGTTGTTATAAATTTTTTAGTTTTTCCAGGTGTGGTGTAAGTTACGTTGTCATACATCATAAGAACAGTATTATCTGCTGCTGCAACTGCATCTGTAATAGCTTTTTCAAAAGCTGCTCTTGCGTTAACTAGACTCATAATCTTTTATATTTAGAACCTAAAGCTGGAGCATTTCTACCACCTTTAGTCCCTTTAAATAATACTTGACTTTCAGCTACTCTTACATCTGGTAGATTCATACTTCCACCAAATACAAAATCAACAACCTGTCCTATAGTTTCAACATACGGAATAATTGTACTATTAGGAGAACCTAATGCCTGTCTTGCATAATCAGCCCTATTACCTATAAATATTGTTTGTCCAAATTTATATTTTCTATCAAGCGAATATCTAGGTTCAATAATAGCTGGTAAATTCCTTCCTTGTCCTTTTGCTTTTTTTCTTTCTAACCACGGAGATCGTATTTCTTCATTTGCTAAAGGTCTATATGTATTAGCTTGCCAACTAGAAGCAAAGAAACCAGAATATTGAGGACTTTCTGATGGTAAATCTGCAAGAATTTTTCCTATTAAATTATTAAATTGAGTATTCAATTCTCCTCTTGTAGATGCAATAGCATTACTTAAAGCATTAGGGTCTGATTTAGCCATTAGAACCTTCCAAGAATAGTGAACAGGTAAGTTTGACCACCTTGTAATGTACTTATATTAACTACCTTTGCCACTCTAGTTGCTCCTGCGTAAGTTAATGTAATCTCATCATCAAGATCAGGTTGATTATCTCCAATAAGATCAGGTGTTATATATGTTTTAAACTCTCTAATTTCTTTGCCTAAATCTTCTTCTGATCTAATAAATTCAATCGGAACAGTAATACTGTAACTTGTATCAGTTGTCGTATATACACCAGTGGATGTATTATAAACTCCTGATGCTTTCTTTGTATAAACAATAGAAGTATCAAGTGCAGATCCAAGAGTTGAGACAACATCTTTAGCAACACTTTTTAATAATGAATCTAGTTGACCTGCCATTATCCTCTAACCACTCTCATTTGAAAACTACCTGCTCCACCTAGCATATATGCTCCAAGATAACTTTGAAGCCACGGGTAAACATCTAAGATATTGTTTACTGAACCAGTACCCTGACTATCAGTATTATATTTAACCTGTATATCTCCTAGCTTTACTTCACTAAAGTTTCCATCTTTACCTGTAGTACCAGTAATAGCATCTGTATCATTTGCCAATGCTCTAGCTAATTCATATTGTGCATATTTAATATTTTGAGGAATTAAAGAACAAGCTAATTCGACTCCATCTACTTGATAATTATTTCTAGGAAATTTAAGTGCTTGACCTTCATCACATCTATCTCCGTAATAAACCAAAGTTTCAATCCATCTCGTAGCTGCTATTAATGCTCTGTTCTTTTTATCATCTTGTTTATTATCCCATTGCGTAGAACTTGGGACAGTTTCAAAGTATGCGTCTGCTTCAGCTAATGTGACATAACTATTAGCATTAGCTCCTTTAATTGTTGCGTCTATAGTTGCTGCCACGATCTATAAAGTAATTTAGTTTTATTGTAGCGTAAAGAAAAAACCCCACCAATAA
>VMHT01165784.1_pt1 | contig 11088 bp, 24 predicted proteins | sample 4693611 | NCBI WGS metagenome assembly VMHT01 (sample SAMN12280063, study PRJNA550983) | marine metagenome | isolation source: seawater sampled from same location over 5 years 0.02-0.2 micron viral filtrate | place: USA: collected off the coast of southern California halfway between the port... ... | reverse complement strand
TGGCTTATGTCCATGTAAGCAGCATAACTTCCTCTTCTTGTAGTGCCTTGATTAAAGGCTAACATTTGAGAATCTACTACATGCATGAAAGGAATTGAGCCAGTAGAACGACTGCCATGAGCAGTAGATATACCGTTACTCCTAATGTCTCCCCAATATCCACCGATACCTCCACCAGAACTTGCAAGCCATATATTTTCATCATAATGAGCTGATAAACCAGTCCTGCTATCAGGAACATAATTAAGAAAACAACTGATAGGTAGCCCACGAGTTGTTCCCCCGTTACTAAGTATAGGAGTGCTAAACATGAACCACCTGTTGGAACTGTAGTCATAAAGTCTTTGAGCCAATTCATAATCTGTTTCTCCTTTAAATGTTGCTCCAAATATTGAAGCTCTTGCAAAAGCTTCTTGAGCATGGGTTTCTTTATCCCAAAAATACCTATCCTTTAATGTATCAATACTAAATTTATCAAATTGTTTTTCTCTATCATAATCTATAACAATACCTAAATAAGGTTTCTTTCCTACTTTATCTTCAATCATTCTTCTTCCTGTAAATGTAATGTTATTATAGCATAGTGTATTATCTTTAACAGTTCTGCTTTCTTGTTATCTTTCTTCCCATATCTCATAGCATACTTCATTATGTTTCCAACACAAAAACTTTCTCCGTGTCCGGCATCTATAATCATATCAGTTGCTTGATACTTACCATTACCATAATGAGCATCATAAGTTTTATCTATGTAAGTTTTTATTTCTGTTAAAGTTTTATCCTCGCTAAACTTATATGTCATCTCCAGTCCTTCGGTAATGTCTCTTCACTATACCATGTAAAATTATTTGTTTCTGCCCATTCAGCGTGAGTTCTTTTAGTTCCGTCTTTTCTTCGTTTAGCTTGTGGCATAGGAGCAAAAGGACTTAAAAATAAAAACACTAGCTCTTGATTTTTTTTTAAAGCTTTGCGTACCCATACATATTTATTATACTCTTGATAGTCCCAGAACCTACCTTTTGCCTCTAACAAATATTCTTTGTCCTTTATTATTTTAACAAAGTCAGGCTCATACTTGTGTTCAACAATATAAGGAATTTTATTTGTATGGTGTTCCCATTCTTTTAGAATAGTAGTATGTAACGTGTGTTCCCATTTAGAATCATAGCCTTTAGGTACATTTTTTTCTACTGGTCTTACCTTTCTAGGTATTCTTTTAGGCATTTTATTGTATATCTTTTAATCTTAAATCATTTATATCTTTATTTTTAAAATTTTTAATTTTTTTAATAAACCATTTATAACTCCAAACACTTAATAGTAAAGTTCTATTAGCATATATATGTGTATCCGGAGGTATATATTTTAAAATATTCTTAGTAGTTATATTATTATTTTTCATTTCGTCTTCAGGGACGTGCTGTGCTAACCACTCTATTAATATTTCTTTTGCTTTGAGTCTTATTTGTTTAGACTTTCTTTGATTCATAATTTTTTACAAGCTTCCAATAATTTAAAATACTATTAAACATTTCTCTGTGTTTGTTTTGAGATTCTTTATCCCATATATGACAAGCTATTAGTTCGGTGTCTTCTCTATCAACAAAGATTGATACTCTTTCAACATCATCAAAACCACATCCTTGTGCATAAGCAGACAACTGCATACCGTGTTCATCGTATACTAACTTAGCTGGGTCTTTACCTTCTAAGTTGTCTTTAGTTTTAAAGTCAACAAAGATACCAGACTTAGAATATAAATCTATCTTTCCTCCATAGCCTAAATCAGCACAGAAAGAATCTTCTGCTATCCATTCTTCATTAGGGAAGTTTTCATCTAGCCAAGCTTTAATAATCTCATAAGTTTTACTAGTGCCTTCACCTAGAAAACCACGTTCAATCATTGCATGAATTTTAGTACCTTTTTTAGCAGCCTCTTGCCCTATTCTTTTAGAGTCTTGTTTACATCTATATGCAAATTCTCCTATAGATTCTGAAGGTTCTTTTTTTAAAGTCAAAGCAGAGTTAAGTGCTTGATTTATTTTCCAATTCTCTAGTGAAGGTTTTGCTATCATACCAAGAACAGTAGTAACAGAAGGTACTAGATTATCTTTCTTAGCATCTCTAAGAGTAGTGTTTCTTTCTTTACCGTTAGCACCAATAATTGTGTACATTGGGTCTCCCTCTTGGGTATACCAATGACCAGACTCGGCTGTTTTTTTCTTTGCCGACAGTTTATTATATACTTCCTGAGTAGATGTGTCAAGTGTTTCTTTATTTTTTTTCATCTTCAATATCCTTAAATGCTTTAATAACATCTGAAGAAAACAATTTTTGTAGATTAACTAAGAACATTCTACTAGCATTATGGTCTCCTCCACATACAGTTTTAAAACTATCAAGCTCATCAACTATAGTTTTAAGAACATCTGTTTTAAATACAAGAGTACAGAACTCGTTATCCCCTACGCATAAGTTATGAAACCAATAATCTGATTCCGTTGCTCTAATCCCTGAGGGTTTACTCCAAGACTCATACTCTATACATATGTTTCCTGTCTTCATCCACATGCCCTTCTCTGACTTAACTTCTATCTTCTTACCTGTTAACATGTCTTTTATTTTATCTTCTCTTATCTCTCCGTATTCTAAATCAATATCAAATTTTTTTCTATCTTTTTTAATGGGTTTCATACCAGTTGTTTCCTATCTTGTATTCGCCATCTAAAGGACAACGAAGATTAAAATAATCTCCTGCTTTTATTATACTTTCTACAGCTATTCTACCAACAAAATCAGCTTGACTTTCTTTAACCTCTACTTGCCATTCATCATGTATGTTAGCAACAAATTTATAATCAATACCGTTCAGTCTTAATTTTTTATTTAAAATAACTAATCCTTTTTTCATAGCTATAGAGCCTGCTCCTTGTATCAAAGTATTAAGAGCAGAGTGTTCACTTCTTACAAAAAGTTTCCTTCCGTCTAAACCTTTTAAGTATCCTTTTTTCGTAGCTCGTTGTACTTGGTCTGTAAGAGTTGCAAATGCTGGTTGACTACCAAAAAAACGTTCTCGCAATTCGCCACCTCTTTTGGCATTTCCTCCAACCATTTTCCCAAGCTTTGCATTTCCTGCTCCGTAGCAGAGTGCATAGATGAATACTTTTGCCTCATCTCTAGATTTAAGTCCAGCAAGGTTTTGGTTATGTGTGTGAATATCTCCTTTTGTGATTTCATATGTGTATTCCTCATCGTTCATGTAATGTGCTAATAATCTTAATTCTAATTGGCTAGCATCTATACCAACTAATTTATACCCTTCCTCTACACACCAGAAACTCCTGCATTCTGTACCATATTCAGAAGTTATACTAGGAACTTGTGCCATGTTTGGATTGCGGTGTGTCATTCTTCCGGTTATAGTACCGTTAGGTATTACAAAACCATGAACTCTTTCATCGTCCTGTACAGCTTCTAACCAACTACTTATCTGTGCAATTCTTTTTTGTAGTAGTAAGTACTCAGCTATTAACTTTGCTTCTGGTATGTTGTTTATTCTAGAAAGAGTACCCTCGTCAACAATAGGCTGACCTGTTGGTGTAAACTTATCAGGCTTCCACCCAAACTGAATTAAATATTCTCCAATCTGCTTACGTGAACCTAAATTAAAATCAACTAATTTTCTACGTATAAAAGGTTTTTTATTACCTGTTTTAATAATGTCATCGTATTCTTCTTGAGTAAGCCCCTGTTTAGATAAGTCTCCATCTTTTTTTATTTTAGGTATTACTTCTTTTATGTCTACAAGTTTAGGCACAAAAACTTTCTGAACTTCCTTTTCTATCTCTTGTATCTTTTCTCTAAGAGTAGCTAAAAATATAGAAGCTTCAACAGAATTAAATTTAAATCCGTTTACTTCTTGTTGCTTCATTATTTTAAATACTTCATGTTCTATATCTAAACTCTCTGTAGCAAAAGCCTGTCCTTCTTTTAATAAATATCTATATAGAACTGTGTTTAGCTTCACATCATTTACACAATAGTTAAGCATCTCCTCAGAATAATGTTTAAATTCTTTGTAGTCTATCTTAGGAAACTTTAAACGATACCCCCACATTTCTAAACCATGACCACCATCCCTTACTGGATTGTAAAGACGTGACATTACTAAAGTATCTATTATTTTTTTTGTATTTAAATCTACACCTGTTAAGTCTTTTATAACAGGTATATCAAACCCTATAATATTATGACCTATTATAGTATCAGCAGATTGTAATAACTTTAATCCTTCATCAATGTTAGAAGGGTCAAACTTATAAATTTTATCTGTATCAATATCTTGACAAACTATACACCATATCTTAGTAGCTTTTATATCGTCAGTTTCTATGTCAAACATTAATTTCATATTAAAAATCTACAGCTTCTTCAGTTTCTTCTTCTTCTATTTCATTAAGTCTACCTGTTTCTCTGTCGTAAAGCAACCTAGTCGCAGAACCTACATCTCCTGTGTATCTAGATTTAAGAACTCTAACTTTAGTAGTATTAGATTCGTTCTCACTATCTGCTTGTTGATTTCTTTCCAAGGCTATAACACAATCAGATAACTGAGCTATGCTTTGAGAGCCTCTTAGGTGTGAAAGGCTAACTTCTATACCGTTCTCATGTCCTTTGTTTCCGTCAACTCTACGTAAATGAGAAACCAATATCATACCTACTCCTGTTTCTTCCACAATACTTCTTAATCTAGCCATGATATTATCAATAGCTCTTCTTTCGTCTCCTTCAGCAGAAGCAACTACAAGCATGTGTAGATGGTCCAGTACAATCCATTTACACTCACACCCAATAATCATAAACCTAATCTTAGAAAATATTTCGTCTATATCATTTGTTCCAAAGTGTGCATGTACCCATACCCTATTCTTATTATCCCCGTCATATAATATATCAAAAAATTTATCTAACTCTTCTTCTGAATACTGCTCTCTAACATGGTCTATATATAATCTGTTATTAGCTTCTATAGATAGTATACCGTCAATAGTTCTTCTCCAATCCTCTTCTAAAGCTATTACCCCTACGTTATCTTCTGTTTCTTTTATTAACCAATGCTCTAATTCACGAGTCACACTAGACTTACCTAATCCTGTACCACCTGTTAAAGTTATAAGCTCTCCTCCTCTCATACCCACAAGCTTATCATTCAATCCTTCCCAAGGATAAGGTATACTATTTTTCTTTTCTCTTTTATGAAACTCACTTCTCTTATCAGAAACATTTATAACTCCTGCTGGGGTATATATCTTAGCATCCCAGAAAGCTTTGACAAACAAAGCATGTTTGTTATCTTTAAGCATGTCATTAGCATCTTTGTACCCATTAGGTAAAGTCATTATCTTAGCTTTACTAGGTGTAAATAACTGAGCTACTTTCTTTGATGCTTCTTTACCAGCTTTGTCATTGTCAAAACAAATTATAATCTTTTCATACTGTTCTAAAAATTCTAAACTTTCTTTGACATCTTTTACAGCACCTTGAGAACCTCTCTTAATAGACACAACATCCCACTTAGAACCAAACAACTCATAGCCTGCCATTGCATCGCACTCTCCTTCTACTAATGTAATATACTTTCCGCCTTTAAATAACTGTTCGCCAAATAATCCAGTACCTTCGTATGTTCCTTGAAAACTAAAGTTCTTATCTTTTACATATCGAATTTTAGAAGCTGTCTTTTCGTTGTTGTTATAAAAGGGATAGATATGTTGAACAACTTCTCCCTCAGTATTGTATACAGCTTTAACTCCATATTTAGTAGCTGTATCTTTTGATATTTTTCTATCGTTTAAAGCACCATAAATAGCACCGTGTTTGTTATCCAAACTTGTATTTTGTTTTTCAACTAACTCCATAGAGCTGTCCTCCTTGTTATAATTTTTAATAAAATCACCGCAACTGAAACACTTAGACGAGCCATTTTCATTTACGGATAAAGCATCTGTACTCCCACAAGCATCGCAGGGTAAATGCATTTTGACAAAAGCCATATATTCTCCTTGACTAAAATGGATTGTTTAAGAGAAATACCAAGTGCAAGGAGGGACTTAAGAACTCCTAAACAATCCTAAATAAATTCTATTTTGAGTCGCCCTCTGACTCTTCAACAGTTTGTTCTTCTTGTTCAACCACAGATTCTGTACATTCTCCTAGCACAGCCTCTAGTCCCTTCTGATGTCCTTGAGAAGCAAAGTTTAAAGCTTCGACTAGCACGTTTAACGTTCCTATTTTACTAATACGTATGTTAGCCTCTGCTTTTCTACCCTCATCTTTAACTTTTGCAACATCATATACTGTTTCTTTGTTGTCCTTATCATAAATAGTAATAATCATTTTTTCTCCTAACTTAAAAGTCTAAATCTTCGTCAACACTTGCACTAGAGTCTTGTCTTTCTACCAAGTCTAATACTTTGACTCCGTCTAAAATGTAGTAATCATATGAACCCCATTTATTTTCATGGTGCCAGTAATGAAACATTATCTTAGCATGTGTTTGATTACCTATAGTAATCTCTCTACCGCTTTCATCATTAAACTCAAACGGTCCTCCTTCAGCATTCTTTATAATAACTGACTTGTTATCTGCCCCGTTTTTATTTTTAGTAAATCTTTTAAAGTAAATACTTTCTGGTATCTCTTTATCTTCCCAACCTTTTGTTCTGACTCCCATCTTTTTAGCCATCTCTAAATCTTCTGGGTTGTCTGGTATTAAGAAAGTTTCCCAAACACCGTCAGGATTGAACTTAAAGTTCGGGTTATTGATAGAAGGATAAATTAACTTACCGTCTATTGTGTAATATTTAATCTTACCTTCATCCGTTTTTTCTATTAGTTTAGACATATAAACTCCTATATTTATGTGTTAAGTTATTCATTATACGTACCTTATTTATTAATTGCAAGTAAAATATCATCAAAAGATACAAAACTTTCATCACATAGTTTTACGTAAAAGAACTCGTCTTTCCCCCACCTTACTTCATAGCTTACTTTATTCTCGTAAAGCTCTCTGTTGTTTTCTCTTATCCAGTTATCAAAATTTCTATACTGGTCCTTGTTTAGTTTTTTAAATTCAGTCTCCATTTTTCTCCTTATCATAAATAATTAAACTTGCTCCATAACAACATACTATCACGAATAAAATTATTATTCCTAATCCGTTCATTTATTATCTCCTTTAACGTAGCTATATGTATCTCTATCCCATACTAAATTTAACAAGCCACTTAGTTTCCACCTAATTGTATCTAAATTAGAAATATCAGACATATAAACATCTTTTATTTCTGAATAGTTATCTAGCATACTATCAATTTGATTGACATATTTACACCAATCATAGAGTTCTTCTGTTGTTAATTCAATAGTTGTTTTAGTTTTTAAATGTTTTACTTTCATTTTCCTTGCCCTCTATATTTTTTGTAGGAACTTTTTTTATTTTTGTTCATGGTTGAGAATCCTACATTACCTCTACCTTGACTTGTTCGCTTACCTCTGACACCAGTAGCAGGCGTATGAGATTTTTTAAATGCTTTAGATTTAATAGCCATTAAAATTTCCCAGCAAAAATATGAAACAATGCTTTTAACTTATCTTTACTTAAATGTTTTAAATGACGTGGCACGTCTTTATACATTCTTTCTATATCTTCTTTATTATTATAAAATATATTCTCTGATATAAATTGTAGTATTTCGTCTCTGTCATCATCAGCATTTAAATTATATTGTTTTGATATATTATTTATATCGTTGTCTAATAAACCTTTATTGTCCTGTTCTAAAACTTCTTCATGTATTTGTTCTAAGGCTTCTTCGTTGTGTTGATTACTCATCTTTTATCTCCTCAAAATTATTTTCTATAATTGTTATCTGATTTTGTATATGTTCTATATCTTTTTGCAGTTCAGATAAATTAAGCTCACTACTTTCATTAACTGCAACATCATCAAGCAAACAAGCAACAGATATACTTGCTTCCTTTACTGCTTTTAAAACTTTACTCATCTTCTACCTCGCTTTTGTTTTCTTCTTGTTTATGATTTGTTTTTGGTGTGGCTAAATCTGTCATTATTTCAATGAGCTGATTAGCGTATTCGGGTGTAGGGGATGTCTTATATACTTGATTAACTGCATCTAAATATTTATCTATCATCTTGGACCTCTTCTAAATGACGTATTAATAAGTCTAGCCCATAACAAATACCTTTCCACTCAGCTTGTTCGTGGCTATCATTTACCCAGTCATTATCATTTTTAATATCTTCTGCAATATTTTTTACTCGTTCAATCGTTATCATCTGACACCTCCTCTACTTCAAACTTATTAACATACATATCATCAAGTTTGCTAGACTCTGACATCAAACCGCCTTCCATAGCTTTGCTCCACGCCTCTTCTTTATTATCTGCTTCAACAACTACAGAATTTACATGAGTTAAATGTTCTATTACTTTATATTTCATCTGACACCTCATCTTTGTAATAAAAATCTTCTGCTTGTTCTAAAAGATTTTCTACCCCGTATAATTGGTGTAATTCATTTCTCCACATAGGTTCTTTTGGCTCATTTTTGATTGAGTTTTTAGCTATAGCAATCAAACACCTCACAACTTCTAGTGCTGTTTCTAGTTCTTTGCTTTCTTTTTTAAATGTTAAGTTCATTCTGACACCTTCTCAAATTCAATATCGGATATTTCATTATCTCCAAGTTCTATATTATGTTCTTCTTTAAAAGATTGTTTAACCCATTCTTTATATTCTTCTTCTGTTTCACATTCTCTACCCATATCCAATACAGAATATGTAATTATGCTAGTCCAACTTTTCATTTGACACCTCCTCTACTTTATTTTCATAAAAATATACCACAGCTACAGTTCCTTTTGTAGGACTATCGTGTATCGATAACTCCACATCATCAAACTCGTTGTCTAGCCTGTCGCATAGTTCGTCTATTGTTAATATATTATTAGTGTGCATACGCCTACTCCCAGCTGGGGATATGCCCACATATTTGATTATAAATGCGAAATGCTGGCACGCCTATGTCTCGTAGTAAATCGTCTACTGCTTCTCGTGCATCTTTTATATTGTTTGCATTCATCTGCGGGCTAAGTATGCCTGTTGCAAACGCTGGGTTATGGTCGTTGGTTATATCGTAATAACTAAAGTTCCAATCTTTATTTTGTCTACGCTTTAACAAAAACCCTTTGTATATAAACTCGTTACTGTTTAAAATAAAACGCTTAGAATTTTTACTACTAAAAGTTTTGTTGTATTCTCTTTCTCTTTTGTTCATAGTCCCTCCTAAAGAACTCATCTTAAATAAGGGGTACTTTAAAGTGATACCCAGCACTATTTACAAGGGAAGGTAATCGGTGCAGTTCTTATCCCATTTCATCTACAACCTATCTCTTGTCTACTCTTATTTAAAAGAGGTCAAGGATTTTACAGTAGCTCGAACACCTTGTAATCATCCATAGTAATACAAGTAATTATAACTTGTCAATACTTTTAACAAAAATAAATAAAATATTTATATTGACAACTAACCACACTCACATAGTACAATACTATATAGTTTCTTATTTAAGGGGTGGTAGTAAATAGTTATTATATAGTATACCTATAGTAGTACTATAGTAAACCCCCGCTTACTACCGCCTACCATGTTCGCATAGCACATAATAAACCGCCTACTTAGTTAGTCGCATAGAATTTACAAATTAAATAGGGTATTATTTATAGTGGTACCCTAATCCACCTCACGGAGGAACCCCGTTTTAGTGATATATATACGCTATATTAGGTATTGATTTATTCCAGCAGGCATTACAATCTAGACACTTGCCCCCTTGTTCTTTTGAAGGGCATTTAAAACCTATAGTTTTAGAACTTTTGTTTACTGTAGACGTATGCTTCCAGCCTTTGGGAGGTTTTCCGTCAATCATAGACGCACTTAGTCTGATTATAAGATTATTGGGAAGCTCTTCGCCTAGCTCAATATATTCTTTATTCAGCATACCCGCTTCGTGAGTAGGTAGCCAATGCCTTATTTCAGGTGTTAGCTTGCATACTTCTACTATTTTTGAAAGCATTCCAGCTTGTAAGTCTCCGCTATCGAACCACCTAAAAATATTCTTATCATTTTCTAAGGCTTGTATCCTAATTAATTTAACCATAGCAGGAACCCATGCAGGATTATCTATAGCATTTAATCTTCTAAGTTGGGCAGTCTTTACGTTTTTATATAAGTAAGTGCCTCGCCTAGCATAACATTTATTACAAACTGACCCTTCAACCTTCGCCAATTTAGAACCAGTTTTACATTCAAAGGCAGATATAGAAAAAGACGCACACCCTAATTTAGATGTGCGACTTAGTCCCCCGCCAGTAATATCAACAGCTGTAATTTTATCCATAATTAATAGCCGTATTTAGTTTCATTATAATTTTTAGCTACTAATTTAATGCCCTTGCTACTTGCGTAATCTAAAAGACCCTCAATGATAGCTTCATTATATGAAAAACCAGCCATAGAATGATGTCCATGCTTGTATAGTCCGTCAGCCATATTAATAATATGTTCTAACTGTTTCTTTTCGCCCAGCACGTTAGAGTTATTATTGTATATATCCCAATGTGACATATCATTTTTATTAATTTCTTTTTTCAATTTTCCTCCTTATTTGGTAATTAAAAAACTACTGTATATAAATACAATCTAAAAATATACATTAAATGAAATAAGACAACCTTATTGAGTCAAACACCTTGTTAATATTAATCATTCATGTATATTAATAATTAAGAAAAGAGAACGGGCAGGCGGTTCAATCTCCAAGAGATACCAAGCACCAAGCCTTGAGGCTTTTCACAACGAGAGTGAGACTCGAACCTACGGGATAACGTGGTTAAATAAAAACTAAAAAATTCTATTAACAAATTCATTATATGGAGGAACCAAAAAAATGAATAATATAATTAATATAAATGAACTAGCTAACCCTTATGGGGAGGCTG
>VMHT01021817.1_pt1 | contig 11088 bp, 8 predicted proteins | sample 4693611 | NCBI WGS metagenome assembly VMHT01 (sample SAMN12280063, study PRJNA550983) | marine metagenome | isolation source: seawater sampled from same location over 5 years 0.02-0.2 micron viral filtrate | place: USA: collected off the coast of southern California halfway between the port... ... | reverse complement strand
TTTTTCTCTAATTGTATAATCAAACCCTAAAGTGCTGCTTATACCTGTTTCAAAATTATTAGTATAATTTATTCGGTTAATAAAACAAGAATTTTCTGCATCTAGCCTAAAGTCTGTGGTGTCTTTTCGCATATTTCCTGGAGCATATCTTAGTAAAATTTTTGGGGTTAAAAAATGAGTTTTATCATTTACTGACTTTATTAAATCTAATGAACTCTCGAAACCAAAAGCTCCGAACAATTCATTCGTAGTTTCTTCTTTAAAATCTTGGACGTTATTAGTTTCATAATTAATATTTTTTAAATGAGCTAAAAACTTGTTAGAGTATTGTGACCCAAAGCTTAAAATATTGGAGTCCCATTGAAAATCATTTGTAAGATATTTTTCATATTTATTTGTATCATAATTATGAACCTTAAAATTTGTTTTAAAATCTAAAAATCCATAAGTATCATTTTTAAATAAGTTTTTTGCTAGAGAGATATTGGGCAGAATATATTCATATTTATCATTATATCCTTCCTCCAAGTTTTCATACATAAAAGCATTTATATCAAATAATAAATCTTCATTTGAGTGTGAAAATTCAATTGCATTTTCTAGTTTGTTAACTTCATACTCTGCTAAATCAGTTTTAATTTTATAAACTTTTAAATATTTATCGTCCGAAGTGTCTTGAAATTTCATTTTTAAGAATGTTTCGTAATTATCTTTTCTATTAAAAAAAGTTTTAAACTCAGAGAAAAAATGTGATTTTTTACCTGCTAGTTTTGTTAAGCTACTTTTTTTGTAACCCTCTGTGTAACCAAAATCAGTTTTAAAATAAGAATTTCTAAATACTTGATGGTAGGCACCTAAAAAAAGGGGATTTTCTTCTGTATAAATTCTATTAGTAACAGTAAAATTTTTATCTTTATCAATATTCCAAAAATAGGGTATTGCCATTCCCGTTCCAAGATTTTTTCCGCTTACAAGAGTAGGTGGAAGAAAACCGGATCTACGATCTACTGATGGGTCAGGGTGAAATATCTTAGGAAAATAAAATAATGGTATATCGTATATCTTTAATATTGCATTATCGTAATAGATTGTTTTCTTTTTGTTATCATGTGTCATCTTTGAGGCTTTTATCGTCCAAGGGGGGCATTTATTGTTCTCTCTATAATCACAAGTAGTAAATACACTTTTATCAAAAATAGTTTTATTTTTTTTTATTTCAATAGAATTTGCAAAAACTCTTGGCTTATTATCTTTATTTTCTTTAAAATTATACTGATTGATATAAGTTTTGATATCAGTACCTAGAATTTCATTCTTTTTAGTGTCAATATAAATTTGAGAAAATTGATAGGTATTATCATTTTTATCAATAATTTTAATTGCACCAATCGATTTAAAAATATTACTAGTTTTTTGATATTTAAAATTTTCTAAAAAAATTTTATTACCCTCTTGATCTTTTATGGTAGCTTTTTTATTGGACTCAATGTAATTCTTATTATTATCTAACAGCAATTCTTCTAATTCAATTTCATATTTATTTGTTGTAATGATTTTTGTAGGTCCTTTTGTTTTTAAGATATTTTTATTTTTAAAAAATTCAGCAAAATTAGTTTGAATTATATTATTTTCATTATCAATCGCCGAAATATTTTTTTTTAATAGAAGGTAGCCTTTTTCTTTATCGTATTCAGTGTAGTCACTCTTAATCTTATATCCATCCTCAGTTACTATGGTAACATTATTCTCAAAAACTGAGATGTTTTTAACTTTATCTAAAGTTATCTTTTCTGCAGATATATTTAAATTTTCTGCAAACACTACAGTTTTAAAAAAAAATAAAGAAAATATAAAAAAAATTTTACTTTTCATTTATTTGCAATACTCCAATGAATATAAAAAAACTTAAAGCCAATACCGGTGACCATATTGATAGAAACAATGAAATTTTACCTGTTTGACCTAATGCTAAAAAAAGGTCCTTAAAATAAAAAACAAAAATTAAGATTAAAAAACTCAATAAGATATATTTTAGATTGTTTGTTTTATTTAATGAATTTAGTGTTAAAATTGACGCTATACCTGTCATCATCATCAATAAAAAGGGTATAGTTAAAAGTATGTGCAAAGTTTTATCTAAAAAAGTTTTGTTATAACCTTGTTTTAAAAGCGTGTTATATTTAAAAATAATCTCTAGGAATGACATGGTATCAAAGTTTTTAAATAAACTAGTAATTTTTTCATAATTATATGAAGAATTTACCTCATAATTTTCATAGACACTTACAGTGTTAAGGTTATTTTCTTGCTTAAAAAGTTTTACGTTGAAAAGGACCCATTGATTATTTGAAATATCTGCTTTATCAGCAAAAATTTTTTCAATAAAGTCGTTTTTTTCAGTTAAGTGTAAAATTGTAATATTATTTAAGCTTTTATCTTTCAATTCATCAGCTGATATAATTCTTTTTCCTATTTTTAAATTTTCTTTTATCCATAATCCATTTTTATTAAAAGCTACCAAATGGTCTACATCCTTTGCATAATTAGATTTTGTTTGCTCATAGTATTTAGACATAGTTGAAGTCAGAGGATTTATTAATGCAAGTATTAGCCAACCTAAAATAAAAGAAATTAAAGCAAGTATAAAAAATATTTTTAGATTTGAAAAACCAAATATTTTTAGGGTTAATAGATCTTTATTATTTCTAATACTAAGCATAAACCACATACTTGAAACAAAAATTATAAAAGGCAGTAACTTAATTATCATTCCCGGAATTAAAATTAAAGTTAGAGTAATTGGTAAATAAAACTTTGCGTCAGTATTTTTAAAAAATTCGATTTCTTCAAATAAGTTCAGTATTACTCCAAAACAATAAAAACCGATTACTATTATGGAAAAAGTTTTTAAAAATTTTTTTATTATGTAATGCAAAATTACTCTATTCATCTTAATATAAATCCTTTTTCAGTTTTAAACTTAAAAACGTATATAGAAATATAAATAATATAAAAGGTGTTATCACATAACCAATTTTCACCGACTCGTTTAACCCAGTATATTTAATAAAAATTTCTGTAAGTACTAAAATAAGAAAACTAAATATAAAAATTTTAATTTCTTTAAAAAGAGTTTTGTTTTTATTAAATAATAAAAAAGAGCAAATTAAAGCAATAACGGGTAAATATAAAGGTAAAACTAATCTTCGATTTAAAATTGGAAGGACTTCTTGCTTTAATTCTTTTTGGCAAATTTCATTTCTTAAATTTCCTGTAATGAGACAACTGATAAGAACAAATGTTGAGGTCTCTTGTAACTTAGGATTTTTGATCACTGTGGTGTTAAAGTTACTTAGATCAATTTTCATTTCTTTGAATTTAATTAGATCAATACCTTCAATAACATCTTTTTTATTTTCTTTAGTTGTAATAATCCTACCATTCAATAAATAAATGCTCTGCTTCTCAATTATACCTTTTTCCGCTATTATAGTGGTGTCATTTATATCAGATGATCCTGACGAAAATTTTTTAAAAATATTACCACCTTGTTCATTTATAACTATACTTTCAAGTTCATTATTAACTTTTTTTTCTACAAAAAAGGTTATTGTATTAAAAGTATCGTTAAATTGCTGCTCTCTAACCGTAGGCAAAAAAGATGTAAAACTTTGACTGCTTAGTAACTGTCTAGATTTATTCAATGCGTAAGGAGTAAAAAAAACTGATAACAAAATGTAAAGTATTAAAATTAATACAGATGAGAGTAAAAATAAATTTACTATCTTGATTTTTTTTTCCCCAGAGGTCCATAAAATAATAAACTCATTGTCCTTGATATGCTTTCTTAAAAATATAAATAAAGAAAAAAAAAATGATAAAGGAATAAATTTTGGAATTAGTCCAAAGATGTTTAAAAATGAAAATTTAAAATAAGTCGACAGTGAATAGCCATTTTCAACTATTAATTCCAAAAAATTAACAGCTCTAATTGTTAATGCTATTACAGACAAACCAAGTAAAATGATTGAAAAATTTATTAAAATTTCAACGATATATTTTTGGTAAATTTTATTTTGAAGCATTTGAATAATTTGTATATTAATAATTCATTCATATACTAAATTCAATCAATGGTTTAATTTTGACAATTTTAACGTTGAAATCTGGGGTATTTAAACATATATAGCAATTACTCTTTTAAATAAAGAGCATTTAAAATATGTCTATCAAAATCGTTTATTCTAAAAAAAAACTGGGAAAACTGTCCAATAATTTGGTTTTATTTTCAAACGAGAATTTCAGTATTAATAGTGTAAAAAAATTTCTGTCTACTTCCGAGTTTTCATACATTAAAGATTTACTTAAAACCAGTGATTTAAAAAAAACCCTATTGGTTTTTGAAATTAATTCCAAAAAAAAAATCATTCTCATATCAATTAAAAATAATTTGAAAAACTCAGATATTGAAAATCTAGGCGCAGAATTTTATGGATACGTTAATAATGATAAGAAAAACACTCAATATTTCTTAAACACAGATAGTATCTCAAGCAAGGAGAAAAACTTTGTAGGTTTTTTTACTCACGGATTAAAGCTAAAATCATACAAATTTAACAAATATATAACCAAAAAAAATACTAGGATAATTTCTATTAATATTTTTGGAAAAAAAAATAATCTTTCAACCCAAAGCTTATTAAGATTCAATGCTTTGGAAGAGGGTACTTTTTATGCTCGTGACTTAGTTTCAGAGCCTGGAAACATTTTACATCCAGACGAATATGCTAAAAGGCTTAATTCTTTAAAAAAATTAGGCATAAAAATAAATATACTAGATAAAAAAAAATTAAAAAAATTAGGTATGAATGCATTACTTGGCGTAGGTATGGGAAGTATAAGAGGATCATATCTCGTAACTATGGAATGGAACGGTAGAAAAAATAATTCTAGGCCCTTAGCATTTGTAGGAAAAGGCGTAACTTTTGATACTGGAGGATACTCTCTCAAACCAGCAAGATTTATGGAAGACATGACATATGACATGGCAGGCTCAGCTGCAGTTGTAGGTTTGATGAAAAGCTTAGCATTAAGAAAAGCGAAAATTAATGCAGTAGGTGTTGTGGGCCTTGTTGAAAATATGGTTAGCGGTGTAGCTCAAAGACCTGGTGATATAGTAAAATCTTACAGCGGTAAAACGATTGAAGTATTAAATACTGATGCTGAAGGTCGACTTGTATTAGCAGATGCACTTACTTATACGGAAAAAAAATTTAAACCAAAATTTATTATAGATTTAGCAACATTGACTGGAGCTATTATAGTAAGTTTGGGATCAGAGTATGCAGGTCTATTTTCTAACGATGAAAAACTCTCTAAACAAATTTTAAACGCCGGTGAAAAAGTCGAGGAAAAATTATGGAGAATGCCACTTCATAAAAACTACGATAAACTAATGAACTCTAAAAATGCTGATGTACAAAATATAAATTATGTTGGAGGAGCGGGATCAACTACTGCTGCTCAATTTTTACAAAGATTTATTTTAAATAAAACGCCTTGGGCCCATTTAGATATAGCAGGTATGGCATTTTCTAAATACGGAGGAGCTTTGAATTCCTCAGGAGCTACAGGATTTGGAGTGAGACTTTTAAATCAATTAATAGAAGAAAATTATGAGTAAATTTGAACAAACACTCTCTATAATAAAGCCTGATGCTGTAGAAAGAAATTTGGTCGAAGAAATCAAAAGTATTTTTATTAAAAACAATCTAAATATAAAAGATAGTAAAAAAATTCATATAACTAAAGATGAGGCTTCAGAATTTTATAAAGTTCATCAATCCAAACCTTTTTATAACGATTTATGTTCTTATTTATCATCTGGACCAATAGTAGTCATGATATTGGAAGGTGATAATGCTGTATTGGCTAATAGAAAATTGATGGGAGCAACTAATCCAAAAGAAGCAGAAGAAAATACTATAAGAAAATTATACGGAATTTCTATAGATAAAAACTCTGTTCACGGATCAGATTCAACTGATAATGCAAAAAAAGAAATTAATTTTTTTTTTACCAATTAAGACTTTCTAAAAATTTTTATAATTGCCTCAGGAAAAGCTTTATGTTCAAGCTTCTGGGTTTTTTTTTGTAAAGTTTGTTCATTATCTTGAAGATTTATAAAAAATGTTTTTTGAGTTATTTTACACCCATCATCTAATTTTTCATTGACGTAGTGAACAGTGCATCCCGATTTTATTTCTCTATTTTTCAAAATTCTAGAATAAATATTAAGACCTTTAAACTTAGGAAGAAGAGATGGGTGAATATTAATAATTTTTTTTTTATAAGTATTTACCAATTTATTTGAAATAATTTTCATGTATCCTGCTAAACATATAAAAGAAATATTATATTTACTTAAATTTATTAAAATTTTATTTTCATAATTTCTTTTTTTAGAATTAATAATAATGTGAGGGATTTTGTATTTTTTGGCATAATTTAAACCATAAGCTTTTTTATTATTACTAATTATCAATGAAATTTTAATTGGAAAACTGTTATCTCTTGAACGAGAAATAAGATTTTTAAGATTTGTACCTTGACCAGATATAAAAATACAAGTTCTTTTCTTCACCATTTTAAAGAATTAAATAAATTTACTTTACTTTTTTCCTTTGAAATATGCCCAATTTCATAGGGTTTTAAATTTTTCGGAAAGAGATTTTTTATTTTTTTAATATTTTTTTTAGAAACAATTATACAAAAACCTATTCCACAGTTAAAAGTTTGCATCATTTCTTTATCAGAAATTTTTTTACTCTTAAGCCATTTAAAAATTTTAATAATTTTTATTTTTGAGAGATCAATGTTTAAAGTTAAATTGTTCGGTACGGATCTTAACAAATTTTCTATTAAACCTCCTCCTGTGATATGAGCTGCGGCATTAATCAAATTTTTATTTGTTAATTTTAAAATTTCCTGCGTATAGATTTTTGTTGGTTTTAATAACTCTTTTTTCAAATTGGAAGGGATTTTATTCCTTCTTAAAATTAATCTCACTAAAGAATACCCATTAGAATGAATTCCATTTGATGGAAAAGCTAAAATTACATTATTTTTTTTTACATTTACTTTTCCTAAAATTTTTTTCTTTGATACTATGCCAACACTAAAACCAGCTAAATCAAATTTATCTTTTGAATAAATTCCTGGCATTTCTGCAGTTTCACCACCAATTAATTTACAATTTGAAATTTTACATCCTTGAAAAATACCTTTTAAAATTTTTTTTGTTTTATTTAGTTCTAATTTACCCACTGCGATATAATCTAAGAAAAATAGTGGTTTAGCTCCCTGAACAATTAAATCATTTACACACATTGCAACTAGATCGATACCTATTGTGTCAAATTTTTTAAATTTATTTACTAAATCTATTTTTGTACCCACTCCATCTGTGCATGAAACAATTACCGGATCTTTAATTTTAAGATTAGAAATATCAAATAATGATCCAAATCCGCCTATTACATCTTTTTTAGAAAAACCATTCCTTTTTTTGACATTTTTTTGAGATACTTTAGATATATGACTTACTAACCTGTTAGCTAATGAAATATTTACACCGCTTTTTTTATAACTATTTTCAATTTTTTTCATTTATAAATTGATATTTAACTTTATGAAATTTTATAAAATAATAATTACTATTCTAATTGTTTTTTTTAAAACTGGAAACCTTTTATCTGAAAACAATTTATTTAATGTTAATAATATTCAGCTAGAAAAAAAAGATAAAATTTCAATTAAAAATTTAGCAAACAATGCAATAAAAAAAGGGTTTACCCAGTTACTCTCAAGAATACTATTAAGTGAAGACAAAAGTAAGCTTATGAATTTAGAATTAAAAGCAATTAAAGAATTAGTAGCTTTTTATCAAACATCAGCAACTTTTGATGAAAAAAAAAACCAAGAATTAGTAAATTTTAGCATTACCTTTGATAAGACTAAAATTCATGATCTATTTTATAGAAAAGGTATATTATATTCTGAAATCTTAGATAAGGAGTTATTCATATTACCAATTCTTGTTCAAGATAATGAGATTTTTATTTATAATAATAATTTCTTTTATCAAAATTGGAATAAATTCCACACAGATAGTTTAATTGAATTTATTTTACCTCTTGAAAATATCGAAATAATTAATCAAATAAATAGAAATAAGAATAATTTAATCAACATAGAAATAGAGAGTATTTTCAAAGAATATTCTGATAAAAATTTAGCTTTGATTTTAATTGATGGAGATAAGAAAATTACTAAAAACGTTTATATTAAGTCAATTATACAAAAAAAAAAAATATCTAAAAATTTAACTTTTAAAAATAAAATAAAAGAAAACGTTATAATTGAAACTAAACAAGAATTAATTAACTTAGTCAAATCAGAAAACTTAATTGATATAAGAACACCTTCCTTTCTAAACGTTAAATTTGAATTAAATAGAAAAAATAATCTAGTTGAATTGAATGCCCGATTAAAAAAGATAGATTTAATTGAAAATGTATCTGTTTTAGAATTTAATAAAGATAATATGAGTTTGAGGATAAAATATTTAGGCAAACTACAAAAAATAATTGATCAGTTAAATAAAGAAAGTATTCAATTGGAACTTATAAATGATCAATGGAAGATTAAAACTTTATAAAATGGATCAGCTAACATTCAAGTTTCCTTTTTCAAAAAAATATTATGAACAAGATTTTTTTATATCTTCAAATAATTTTTCAGCATATAAATTAATTGAAAATTGGCCAATCTGGCCTGGAAAATGGTTAAATATTTTTGGTGCTTCAGGATCTGGAAAAACGCATTTAGCAAAAATATTGGAAAAAAAAATTAAAAAAATACTAATAGTTGATGCAAAGAATATTAACAATAATGTAATTCAAAATCTAAATAATATTGATTGCTTGATTATTGACAGTTATGACAACAATATTAATGAAAAATTATTTTATTCAATTTTAAATCATTCTAAGCAATTAGATAATTATCTTTTAGTCAACTCTATTTCATCTATAAAGGATATAAAATTTGATTTAGCTGATCTTCAATCAAGAATTAATAGTTTTGTTAATATTGGAATAGATCTACCAACTGATGATTTATTAAAAGTAATCATATCCAAAACACTATCTGATAATCAAATAAATATTAGTCCTAAAATTTCTAATTTTATCATTAATAATGTAGATAGATCCTATGAAAAAATGTTTAAATTTCTTAAAGATCTAGATAAATTGTCTTTATCTACTGGAAAATCAATTAATATTAATCTAATAAAAAAAGCATTAGAAAAATGAATAAATTTAGAACACACAATTGTTCAGAATTGCAAGAGAAAGATATTAATAAGTTAGTTCGGCTCTCTGGATGGCTGCATAGAAAAAGAGATCATGGAAATTTGCTATTTGCAGATTTAAGAGATCATTATGGAATGACCCAATGTGTAATTGAAAACAATAATGAATTTTTCCCAATTTTAGAAAAAACAAAACCTGAATCTGTTTTAAAAATAATTGGTAAAGTAGTTAAAAGATCAAGTGGCACAGAAAATTTAGATTTAAAAACTGGTAAAATAGAAATCTCAATAAACTCCATCGAAGTTTTATCAAACGCAAAAGAATTACCAATGCCAGTTTTTGGAGAACAGGATTATCCTGAAGAAATAAGACTGAAGTATAGATTTTTAGATTTAAGAAGAGAAGAGATGCATAAGAATATAATTTTAAGATCTGAGGTCATTTCATTTATTAGATCTGAAATGCTAAAACTTGGTTTTCTTGAGTATCAAACACCGATATTAACCTCTTCAAGTCCAGAGGGGGCAAGAGACTTTTTAGTACCAAGTAGATTAAATCCTGGAAAATTTTATGCATTACCACAGGCACCTCAACAATTTAAACAATTAATTATGGTTTCTGGTTTTGATAAATATTTTCAGATTGCACCTTGTTTTAGAGACGAGGATGCAAGAGCAGATAGAAGTCCAGGGGAATTTTATCAATTAGATTTGGAAATGTCTTTTGTTGAACAAGAGGACATCTTTAATGTTGTAGAAAAATTATTGTTAAATTTATTCAAACATTTTTCATTAAAACAAATGTTAAATAAAAAATTTCCAAGAATAGCATACAAAGAAGCGATGGAAAAATATGGGACAGATAAGCCCGATTTACGAAATCCACTTATTATTAAAAATGTGACAGAAGTATTTAAACGTGACGATGTAAAATTTGATATATTTAAAAAATTAGTAAAAAATGGATCTCTCGTTAAAGCAATAGTTACCAAAAAAACAAATGACAAACCAAGAAGTTTTTTTGATAATATTGATAAATGGGCAAAAGATCAGGGTGCATCTGGTTTAGCATACTTTACTATTGAGAAAGATAAAGAGCTTAAAGGAAAAGGCCCTGTTGGTAAATTTTTTAGCGAAGAGTCTATAAAAGATATAATGAATATTTGTGATGCTGACATAGGTGATAGCATTTTTCTTGCTTGCGGAAATGAAAATGAGATTAGAAACATTCTTTCTTTAGCAAGAAATAAAATTGCTCTAGATTTAAATATAATAGATAATAATAAATTTGCGTTTTGTTGGATTATTGATTATCCAATGTATGAACTTGATGAAAGTTCAAAAAAAATAAAATTTAGTCACAATCCTTTTTCAATGCCGCAAGGCAATTTAAAAGATTTAAATTTTGACAAACCGCTGGAAATAAAAGCTTTTCAGTATGATATAGTGTGTAATGGAGTTGAGTTATCCTCTGGAGCTATTAGAAACCATATTCCAGAATTAATGTATAAATTATTTTCGGTAGCTGGATATAGCAAAAAAGATGTCGATGAAAAATTTAGCGGAATGATTAATGCGTTTAGTTACGGTGCGCCACCACATGGTGGAATAGCTCCTGGAATTGATAGAATTGTGATGCTTTTAGCGGGAAAAGAAAATATAAGAGAGGTAACTCTCTTTCCTATGAATCAAAATGCTCAAGATTTAATGAT
>VMHT01220317.1_pt1 | contig 11089 bp, 10 predicted proteins | sample 4693611 | NCBI WGS metagenome assembly VMHT01 (sample SAMN12280063, study PRJNA550983) | marine metagenome | isolation source: seawater sampled from same location over 5 years 0.02-0.2 micron viral filtrate | place: USA: collected off the coast of southern California halfway between the port... ... | reverse complement strand
GTGGATGGGAGCAGTCAGTGATGTAGACAACGCACACAAGTCAGCCAAGAACCCATCAATGGTTCGCAAGATGTTTGGTGGTGGCAGTATAGAACAGGAAGCCATTGAAGCTTTCACTGCCAAAAAGAAGCTAGAAGAGCAACGTTATGAGCTAAAACAGTTTCTGATGTTCACCCACGGTTCAAAATCTTGGGATGACCTACTTGCGATGGAAGGGCAAATTCGTAAGAGAAGACAGAAGGAAGTATATGACAAACAAGTGTTTAGAGAAAAGGTTATAATGTATGTCGCTTTGGCAGTGGTTTTTACTGTTGGTACTGGTATTCTGGGTGGGTTTATATACGGTCTTATGGGGGTCGACAGAGGATGGTGGGTATCAGACTAGAGATAAATGTATCCGTAAAGAAGGTGGGCAAGAAACTTTTGAATGGCTTTGTGTAAACGAATATGGTATAATAACTTTAGCACAATCCGACAACATTAAGAACTGCTACACCTGCTTTCTCAAAAGGTTTAGTGACTGGACATGGGAGCAGGAAATACGGAAAGGCAAACGTGAAGACCCAAAGTATATCACATGCCGTAGATACAAAAGAGTGCAAGCAAAGAACGGACAGCAGGTCTGTTTGTACAAAGGGGCAAACGATACATATACCCTCGTAGTAGAAGGGAACTGCCCAAATGAGTATCGTTGCAAGTATGACCCAAATGGTCAGCCACCTAACATAGATAGTGTTTTAGATTCAATGAATAAGAGTTTTAAGTAGTATGGAAATAGACCCAGTAATGTTTTGGAATTTAATCTTGACGCTTGTGATAGCTCCTGCGTTGTGGACATTCCGTAGCATGATGTTAGAGGTAAAGAGACTAGACATACTCCTAAATAAAACGAGAGAAGAGTACGCATCAAGGTCTGAGGTAAAGCAAGAGATGCATGGAGTAATGGAAGCACTACACAGGCTAGAAGATAAGCTAGACAGAGTATTAAGTAAGGACTAACTAAATGGCAATGACAGTACAAGAAGCGTATAGTATTCTAAATAAGCTACACGGATACACAGGACCTGAAACTAAAAAAGGTATTAAAGAGTTTATTAATGCTAGAGATATACCCATATCTGTTAAGTACAGAGGTGGTATGATAGGTATGCAAGAGGGTGGTGATGTACCAGAAGAAGAAGATACTTCTGATGACGAACTACTCAAAGAGATAGAAGCAGGTCAGAAAAAATTAGTTAAAGACGTATCTACAGACCCATCAAAAGCTGTTAAGAAACCTGATGTAGAAGAAATGGATGCTGATGCCACAGGCACTACTCTTGGAACAGGTATAACTAGAGACTATAGACAGGTAGACGCAGGAGATGCAGGATTTACACCTCCTGCTGAAGATGCAACTGTTACTCAGGCTCAGGAAACATTTTATAATCCTACGACAGGTGAAACTGTTACAGTTCCAACAGGGGGATACACTCCTCCTGAAGGTTTTGTTAAAGGTTCACCTGAAGGACAATTCACAGAACCTAAAGCAGGTGTAGCTAAAGACACAGCCGATAAAGCCACAGCTACTACTATAGCTGAAGCAGATATTGAAGAAGCTGATGACGCAGACACAACTGTTCGTAAACAGAAAGTAGATGCTGAAGGAAACCCTATGGTTGATGAAGAGGGTAATCCTATCTACGAAGGTGATGTTACAGCTATAAAATCAAAAACAGATGTTGATACAGAACTTGATGAGTTAGATGCTGTAACTCTTGGAAAATTTGAAACAGATGCAGATGGTAATCTTATTCTTGATGCTGAGGGTAAGCCTATTCCTAGAAATAAAATTGAAGCTAAAACACAAGAAACAACAGATGTTTCTAATTTAGATGCAGCAAAAATTGAGGACAAGGACGCTGCTCAAATAGACAAACTTACAGATGAAACCAAACGTAAACTTCAGGATAACATACAGAAAAAAGATGCTGAGGGCAATCTTATGTTTGATGCAGAAGGTAATCCTATCTTTGAAGAAAGTGAGTTAATAAAAGGAACAGGAGTTGACACAGCAAAAGTTGGAGAAACTTTTGGAACAGGAGAAGTTAAAGCTGCGTCTGTAAAAGATGAATTAACAACACTCATGGATGAGTTTGATGATGGTCAGACACCTGCATGGGCTGCAGGTAGTATGCGTAAAGCTATGCAGACTCTAGCTGCTAGAGGACTTGGTGCATCATCACTTGCAGGACAGGCAGTAATACAGGCAGCTATGGAAGCTGCTCTACCGATTGCACAGATTGATGCAAGCAATAAACAAGAGATGGCTGTTTTAAAAGCAACGCAAAGAGCTAAGTTTATGCAACAAGATTTTGACCAAGCGTTTGAAGCCAAGGTCAAAAATGCCGCAACAATTAGTGAGATAGCCAATTTAAACTTTACTGCTGAACAACAGATAGCATTAGAAAACGCTAAGTTAGCACAGACTACTAATCTTGCTAATCTTGAAGCAGAGAATGCTGTTATTCTAGCTGAAGCTGCAGCTACATCAGCACTAGAAATAGAAAATTTAAGTAATCAAAATAAAGCTAGAGTTGAGAATGCTAGAAATTTTTTACAGATTGATTTAGCTAATTTAGATAATGAACAAGAAACAGCTTTATTTAAAACACAAAAACAAGTTGATGCTATAATATCAGATACAGCATCAGAAAATGCTATGGTACAATTCAATGCCAAAAGTAGACAACAGTCACTAGAGTTTGATGCAGGTTTAAAAACCACAGTAGACCAATTTAATACTGCTCAAAAAAATGCAATGCTTCAGTTTAATGCAGGGGAAGAAAACTCTATAGAAAAGTTTAATACTAACCAACAAAATCTTAGAGACCAGTTTAATGCAGAAGCATCTTTAGCTATTGCACAGGCTAATGCAAAATGGAGACAAGACGTAGAAACAATAAATAATGCCACAGAAAATCAAGCTAATTTTGAAGAAGCAAAGCAGACTAATAATCTTACTAATAAACAAATTGATGAGATATGGCAAAGAGAAAGAGACATAATGAGTTTTGCTTTTACACAAGCAGAAAATGCGTTTGATAGAGTTTTAAAAGTTTTACTTGCCGATAAAAACTTAGAATTAGCAAGAGAACAAATAGAAAGTGATGGTAACTCTGACCGTGCAGATTTATTTGCCAGAGTATTTTTTGGAGATGATGGGTTAATTTAAATGGAAAATTCTACACTAAAATATAAATCAAGTTATGATAGAAGAGTAAAATTATATGAATCTCGTCAAGAAGAGCCTATTAAAAAATTAAAAGGTTTAGGAGATAGACTGGAAGATAAGAAGACAGAAGAGGAAGTTGGTCTAGATGATATGTTACAAGAAGAATTTAATATGATTCGTGAAAATAATAAAATGTTAATAGAGTCAGTTAATATGGGGGATAATAAAGATGCGATTTGAAAGACCTATTCCCGGACAATCTTTAACAACTCCTGAAAAAAGTTCTCCTTATGAGAAACCCCCTGAAATATCAAATGCACTTGATGCCCTAGATGTGCATATAGATAGGTTAAATAATACTGAGGTTATGGAGGGTATTACAAATATGTTAGAAAGTAACGTAGATGTAGTAACAGCAGTTGAGGGCATATTAAGGAGTGCTGTGCTACAAGGTATACACAGTCTTGATATTAGCATTCTTATTGCTCCTCACATACATGAATATATAAAGGGTCAGGCAGAAGTGTTAAAGTTAAACTATGATGAGGGTTTTGAAGATATAGAAGCAAGTAATAGACTAAGAGATAGAGCAGTTGGTGAGAGAATAATGAGAGATATTAATTTAGAAATTGCTCCTTCAACGGATGATTTAGAACAAGCTACTCCTGAAGTAATGGGTGAAGCTGAGTCACCTGCACCTGTTGAAGAAGAAGCTCCACAAGGATTAATGGCAAGGAGGACAGCATGAGTATTAATCTTAAAGGTTTAGCGGCTCTTGCTATATCAGCTAAAAATCCCGGAGCAGCAAAAGGTTTTCTTAGGTATCAAGAGAGAATTGATGAAAGAAAAGCAAAATTACAAGAAAAATTAGAAGCTAGGATGTTAGCTATACAGAAGCTTATGATTTCTAGAGGAGTATCTAACTCTAAAGTTAAAAGATATTCTACAGATGTTGCTAATGTTGTTAATAGATTGCGTAATGATGAAGGTAAATTAGTAGCAGGTTCGGAAATAATACTTAATGCTTTACGAAATGACCCATCTTCTTCTAAGACACTAAAGAGTATGATAGATAAAGGAGATAAAGCTATGAACTATCAGCTATCTCCATCACAAATTGTAGAGTTTTTTCCTGTGTTAGAGACAACTAGTGCAGGAACTCCTAGTGGATACATGTCTAATCAAGCTATAGAAAAAGTTATAAACTCAGGTGGACTTGAAGACTTTGATACGTTCTTAAAAGTTTTAAGAGGTGCTTCAACTCCTGCAAGCACTTCAGGAACTTCTGTTTTTGAGAGTCCATTTTTTCCAGAGACTAAAACAGAGAAGCTAAATTTACAAACTAAAGAATTTGATAGCATAGTAAAGAAGGTAGCTACTCAACAACTTCAAATGGTTGATGACGGCTCTGTTGAATTTAGTGCTATAAATAAAGCCATCAATGAGTCAAATAAAGGTAATCCTTCAAATCTAAGAAACATGTTTGGTATTGACGGAATTATAGATTTGCAAGAAAATTATGCTAATCTTCCTGCATTTTCTGACGCATTTCAAAATAATCCTATTATCCAAAGATACAATAACACACGTTTAAAAATTCTTGAAGAACAGGGAAAAAGACCTAATTTTTTAAATCAAATAACAACAGTATTAAAACCTGTTGAGATTGACCAAGCATATGGAGATGGAGCTTCAAATTATATAATGAGAATGAGTAGATAATTTGTCAGATATTCTTGAAACTTTTAGAAAACAATACGATGAAAATGGGACTATAACTGTTCCTGAAGAGTTGAAAGTCGTAGAACCCTCTATTCCAGTTGGTGCATATTCTTCTAATGATATTGTTCTTGATGATAATCTTTACAAGATTGCAGAAGACTACGCTAATATTAGATTTAATATAGATGAAGAGAGGGGATATTCCAGAAAGAACTTAATAAATAAAACACTAAATAATGCTCGTGGTTTCTACGGAGGTAACTCTGTTCGTGCCATAAACGAGATAGCTTTTTTGAATAAACTTGACCCTGATAAAGAAGAGGACAAAGAGAAGTTAGATAAGGTAGGTAAGTTCTACACCATGTTTGAGGGCATGGAGGGTTTGTTTGGGGAGACAACAGTAGGTGAAAAGTTAGGTGCTTTAGGTGACTACACAAGAGAAGCCATACTAGACCCTGTAAATTTAATAGGTTTTGGTATTGGTAAAGCCACCCTATTTGGTGGAAGTAAGTTAGCCACACAAGTTGCACAGAAAAAAGCTATGCAAATCTATAAAAAGAATAGAGTCAAAGCTTTAGCAAAGGGTGCTACCAAAGAAAAAGCAGATGAGGTAGCTAAAACACAGGCTGACAAGATGTGGTCAAGAGTTATGTTGGAAGCAGCTAAAAAAGAAAACAATACTATCGTTAAGAACAGGGTTCTAAAAAATAAAGCTAAAGGACTTCAGGCATTTGGCACAAGACAAGCTTGGTCAGAGATAGGTAAAATTACAGCCGTTGAAGCAATTGCATCTGCAGGAACAGCCGTAGCCTATGAGAATGGTTTAGTAAGAACTACAGGTAAAGAAGCTGAATATCTTTTTGAAGGAACAATGGCTGCTATTGGCTCTACTCTTGTTGGTGGTGCTATGGGTGGAGCATCCGTTTACTTTTCTAGGGCAGGTAGAGCAAAACCTTTTGGTCCTCAAGAAAAAGAACCTGATAAAAAATCCATATTAAAAAAAGTAACTGAAACAGAGGAGTTAGCTTTACCTGCCACTGATGTAATAAAACCAAGAAAATTTATTGCAGGAGATAGAGTAGCAAATAATTTAGGTGAAGCCATTAAAGCAAGAAGAGATTTAGCATCCAAAGGTAATTTTTCTTGGAGAAAAAAGACAGACTTAGGTAGAAACTTAGCAGCAGAGGGTGGGTATGGAGATGATTTTTGGGAAACACTTTTAGTTGGTAGTGACGGAGTTGTAGAATTAAAAGACGCAGGAATAGAGATAAAGGGTTTAGCACAGGTTTTATATGAAGATGGATTTACTTGGAGAAAAAGATATGCTACCGACACATATTCTAATTGGGTATCAGAAAGAATTAGAGAGATTGAACCTCAACAGGTAAAGAACATACTAAAAAAGTTTGAGGGTGCTACTGGTGTTTCTGTTTATACAAGTAGACAGGCGAAGAGAAGAAGTAAGTCACTAAATAATAACACAGGTATAAATAAAAAACTGAGTGACTTTACTCCTGATGATTTTGCAAACTCATTTGCACATTGGGCAAAGATGAGAGGTAAAGGTCTTGGTGCAATATCTAGAGCAACTAGGTTGAATAGTGGTGAGGTTATTAGACCTAAAACAAAGAGTGACGCTGCAGCTAGTTTTTTTACAGACCCAATAGATAAAGTTTTAGGTAAACTACGTGATGTAGGAGTAAGCACTGAAGGTGTAACAGCAGGTCAGAATAGAATAATTAGATTGTTAGTGTCTGCTCCTAGCACTTCTTTTTTAAACTTAGTAGGGTATGGAACAGCAACAGCTATAAATTCTGCAAGTGATGTGGGGCTAGGATTAATATATGCAGGTAAAGGTGGATTTCAAAAACTAATAATGAATGATAATGCAAAGGAGTCTTTGCGAATAGCAGGTGCTTACATAGCTTCTAATAGACAAAGGTTAAGAAATGCTATTGACCCTAACATGACCTATGACGCATACAAATCAATAGCTATAAAAAATCCTGAGGAGATGAGGGATTTAGTTAGGGTTCTGCCCGGTGGTATTGAGGATATTGACAAGATTGTTAGAGAGCAGGGGTTCAATCCAAATCAAACATTAGCAGGGGATATATCTGAGAACATAGTAGATTTTGCACAGAAGATGAGTTTTGTTAAGATACAGGATGTGTTCACTAAATCACAGGAATTTATATTTCAACTGGACAAACAACTCAGATTAGACAAAAATATTAATCAGTCTTTCTCTAAGTTTTTTACGTCACCAGATGCTGCTAAAAGGATGAACTCAGACGAGTACAAAAAAGCTGTAGCTAGAGCAACATTTGAAACACAGAAAGCCATATTCTCTCTATCGTATAAGTCAGACAAAGGAACTTTAGGACAACTTGCAGGGTTCATAGAAGACGCAAGAAATATTCCCGGTGTTGGTTTGTTAGTTCCGTTTGGTAGATTTTTTAATAATACTATAGCAGTAATGACAGATTTAAGTGGTGTATCTGCAGGTATGAAACTGTTAAAGCCTGAATCATCTCCACGAGAATTAAAAGACTTAGCTATGAGAGGTGCTATAGGAATAGGTTTAGCCACTACACTCGCAGAAAATGAAAAGTATTACATAGAGCAGGGTTTAGATGCGTTTCAAAGAATAGATGAAACAACAGGTGCTGTCATCAACGAAAGGTTTAATTTTCCAATCTCTCATGTAAAGGCAGGAGCTAGAATACTTGCTCGTGGTGTAGACGTTGAATTTTTAAAAGATGGAAAGTTAATTAAAGTAAAAGGGAATGTTCCAAAAGGTGAAGCCGATGATATCATAAACACTATAGGTTTCAATCAGCTAACAAGACAACTGAATCAGACTGCTGATGGTTTTGGAGATTCTGTTAGAAATATATTAACAGGTAAGGAAGACCCAACAAAAGCTTTTGGTCCTTCAAACATAGTATCTCAGGCTCTCTCAGGAATGACTAGAGCGTTATCACCTTATAATGATTTAATGGGTCTCGCTAGAGGAGATGATTTTAAAGTAATAGATAGGAAACAGGGGAGTAAATTTTGGAATAACTCTCTAAGATACATGGACCAATTCATAGGAGCAGTATCTGGAGACTTAGCTCCTGAGAGATTCGATGCTGCAATGGGAGATATTCAGTCTGATGCAAGTAAGCAGTTAGGTATTCGTGAAGTAGACTTAACATATAGCTCTAAAGTTTTGAATACAATAGGTAGACAAAACTATTTAGAAAACAAAAGAACAAAGGTTGCGATTGCAGGTAATAGATATAATCAGATATTCCATGACCTCTTTGAAAGAAAGGCTAAAGTATTATCAAAGTCAAAAAGTTTTAAAGAAGGTTTTAAAGGGTCTAAAAGGAGTTTGTTAGAAAACCAAACTAAGATGGTTGATGCAGCATTAAGAGAAGCTAATGAACTAACTAAATTTATAATGGAAACTGGTTCAAAACAAATATCTGATTTCAGATTGTCTAGACTACTAGACTTAGAATCTAAAGCAAAGAGCATCGCCAATGTAGAAAAAGCTTTAGACAGGATTGGTGGAGAGATAGGTGGTAAAGAGTTTAAAGACCTTAATCTTTCTGAAATACAAGTGCTAGAAGACTATATAGAAACTCAGAACTATATAGATAGCATCAACGCACCAATGAACTAGCCCTAATCATCTTCTAACATAAAGTCTGCCCACTCATAGGCTTCTCTTCTAACAGACTCCATATTAACATACCCATTACTCCTCGCTAGTAATCCAGTAAGAGCTTGACCTGCCATGTAGCGTCTGCTCGTCAATGGCTTTAGACTCTTAGCCGTTACCTTCCTCTTCTTAAAATCTTTTGCTTCCATTTCTATGTTCGCCCACTTAGCCATGTTATGCTCCTATGTCTACTATCTCACAACTATCTCCAGAACAGGCAAAGGTTTGACTGCCTGAAGTTGTATCAACCTTCTCGTAATCTCTAAACTTATTCCAATCAATATGTCCGAACTTACTGCTAAAATCATTGTATACGGCTTCTGTACACTCCTGATATGGTGCTTGCTGATAAGTATGGTCGGAGTGTGGTAAAAAAGACACACCTGACATCTCGTCAAAGTGTTTAAATACAAACGCTCCTACTTCCATCCACTCATCATCTCTTACAGAGATGGTCACTGACGGCTTGTGTTCACACCAGTACCTCTGATATGTGAGCCATGTCTCTAGCTGTTGTATGGCTGTCATATCGTCTCTCTTGACTGATTTCTTTGGGGACTTCATAGGAAAGCTAAATACTGTCTGTGTATCAGGCTTCATAAAGTCTGCTTCAGCAGGTATCCCACTGTCAATTAAAAATTGGGTGAGAGGGTCTTTATTATCACCACGAACAGTCCTGATATAATAACTGCTATGACGAGGGTGGATACCAGAGCTTGAGTCCACGAGTTGTGAGACTGTTCCACTTGGTTTGACACAGGTGATGGCTGTGCTTTGTGGGACTCCGAGTACCTCTGCCCATTCTTTGTTTGTTTCGACTGCAACTTCTCTGAGTGCTGTGAGGGTTTTTTCAAGCCCATGCTTTCTCCCATTTGTTAATTCGTTATCCATTATTCCTGTAAGACTTACACCAAGTAGTCTCTCTTCTTCTGTGTTCTTGTTCCAAACCTTTCTAAGATATGGGAACTTGGTGAGAGTAGACTGTATTGTGCCTAATATTGTGGCAAGCATAACCTTCTTCTTCAAGTCATCAAACTTATCCTTCTCTCGTATCACAACCTCTGTCAGGTTACAGAACTGGTAGGGACGTAGGATAATCTCACTGCAAGGATTCGTGCCAAACTCATGCTCAGGGTCTCGTCTGCCGTATTTAGCAGCCTGTTCCTTTGCAGATGTTCTATTAAATATACCACGCTCTCCTGACTTAGACTCTACAAGAGATGCCCACTCTCGCAAGAATGTCTCACCGTCAGGCTTATCGGTGTAGCACACAGAGTTATTAGCCAATGCCATCTGTGGTGCAGTCTCCCACCACTTACCTGACTTGGCATGTCTCATGCGTCCATCTGAGAGGTTAGACAGGCTAATCATGGCAGACCGTCTAACACCACCTGACACTACAACTTCCCCAACTTTGCACATTAGATTATGGCAGTCGTAGCTAGACAGCTTACGTCCTTCATTCTGTCTGAACAAGGCTACTGTGAAGTTAAATAAATCAACGAGAGGTGCAGGACCTGATGCCCTACCACCGAATACCTTTAGCCTAGAACCTGCAGGTCTAACCTTCGACACATCCCACATAGGAGCTTCACCCATATACAGGTGTCCTATTAGCTTACGTAAGGCTCTTGCCCAACCTTCTTTGCTGTCTTGCACCTCTATGACAGTGTTAACATCTTCTAACTTCTTTGGAATCTCTGGTAGTTGATTGACATACTGTCTCTCCACAGAGAACCCAACTCCTGTACCACAAAGAAGTATATACATAGCTTCATCAAAAGACTTTGGGTCATCGACAGGCATATAGCTACAATTGTACCCTGCTGTATTGTCTCTTTCAAGTGCAGACCCTGCAGTCATTAAGGCTCTCATGGAAGGCATAACTTCTAGATTGAGTATAGCGTCCCTAACTTGTGTGAGGGGGAGGTGTCCCTTAACTTTCTGTGACATATATCCGACATATCTGTCTACAGTTTCTTCCCACGTTTCTCTGCGTCCTTCTTCTTCCATCCATCGTGCGTATCTGGATACTGCTATAAAGTTTTGGTAATCAGTCGGTATCATCTTTTCTCCTCGTTATTTCTATATGTTTTATTTCTACATCATCAATGTCATAAATCGCTTCACATACTCTTTGTTTAATACATGAAGCATCTGTATGTTTATCCCCCACCTCAAGAAAGTTAGCAGTAGGGTCAACCTTTATCGTCATACTTATTTCATAATTATTTTTATTCATCCTCATACTCTAATTCAAATGGTTCTTCTAACTGTGGTGCGTATATTATAGTGGCTTCCATCTTGGAGTCAATATGTGATTTAAATTTATGTGCATCTTCTTCGTTTTCAAACCAAAATTCTTTATCTATAAGTTTCTTACTCTTCTCTACTTTACAAACTACCAAATGATTACAGTCAGGTGGTATCTCATATGG
>VMHT01147860.1_pt1 | contig 11089 bp, 10 predicted proteins | sample 4693611 | NCBI WGS metagenome assembly VMHT01 (sample SAMN12280063, study PRJNA550983) | marine metagenome | isolation source: seawater sampled from same location over 5 years 0.02-0.2 micron viral filtrate | place: USA: collected off the coast of southern California halfway between the port... ... | reverse complement strand
AGATTACTCACTTCTATGACAATTTGATTTCAAAATTAATTGTCTGGGGTGTGTCAAGAGAAGAGGCTCGGTCTAAAGGAATTAGATGCCTAGAAGAGTATGTAATAGGTGGAATACCAACAACTATTAACGTATTGGCTGATATTTTAAAAACCAAAGAGTTTGTCAATAGCCAGATTCATGTAAAGTTTCTTGAGGAGAATTTTGAAATCAGGGAACTTGAAGAGGATGAAGTAATCTCTGATAGGCCAAGTAAAGTTAATATTTCTCTTGAGGATTCTGCTAATCCTACACTTGCACCACAAAGACCAAAAAAAATTGGAATGGACTTAACAGGAAATATTAAAAATCCCGGCCTGATTTTTGCAGAAATGCAGGGAACTATTATGGAGACCATGACAAAGCAAGGGAAAAAAGTTAAGAAGGGTGACTCCTTATTTGTTCTAGAAGCAATGAAAATGGAAAATGTAATTACCTCACCAATTGATGGTGTTATAAAAACATTTAATATCACAAAAGGTCAAGCTGTTAAAAAAGATGACCTACTTGTTGAAATAGAAGTAAGGTTCTAATGATATTTGGTATAGGAGTAGACCAAGTTGATTTAAATAGGGTAAGAAAACTTCTAGCAAAATCCCAATCGAAATTTGAAAAAAGATGCTTTACGGAAAATGAAGTAATTTACGCAAATAGGTTTGCTGATCCGTCAAAAAGATTAGGAGCCAGATTTGCCGCGAAAGAAGCTGTAATGAAATCGCTAGGTAAGGGCTGGAGGCAGCTCAATTGGAAAGATATAGAGATTACCGGTGGTGGAAAACCAGAAGTAATCTTACATGGAAAAGCAAGAGAACTTGCTACAAAATCAAGAATTGATAATGTGCATGTATCTCTCTCCCATGAAAAAAATAGTGCCATCGCCTTTGTAGTATCGGAAGTCTCAAATTGAACTGGGTAGCAATGTTTCCGGGGCAAGGATCTCAACAAGTTGGAATGGGAGAAGAGCTACTTGATATATATCCAAATTTATTAATTAAGGAATTTGAAGAGGCACTTAATTGGTCTCTGAAAGATGTGGTTTTAACAAATGACAAAGAAGAGATAACAAAAACTAATATTGCTCAACCATATATTTTTGCTATTTCCTACTGTTATGGACTTGAATCAATTAAGAAATTTGGGAATCCGAGAGTAGCAATTGGTCACTCTCTTGGAGAGTACACTGCCCTAGCTTTAGGAGAATATATAACATTTAGTGATGCGCTAAAAATAATTTCGGTAAGAGGGAACGCTATGCAAAAGGCAGTTGAAAACTCTGGTACAACTATGGCAGCAGTATTATCTTCTGAATTAGATAAAACTGTGAATTCAGTTTCAGAATTAAAGGTGCAGGGTATTGAAATAAATATCTCAAACTACAATGATGCAACACAAATTGTTATTAGTGGAAGATATGAAGATATTGACTATTTAAAATCTAATCCCAAAGCATTAAATGCAAAACGAGTAATTCCTCTTGATGTAGCAGGTGCATTTCACTCTCCTGTTGTAACCCCAGCCAAAAAAGATGTTGAGGAAGTATTAGAAAATATAGAGTTTAAGCCTGGTAAATTCAATGTATACATGAATGTTGATGCACAATTAGTCGACCTATCTAATGTAAAAGAACGTTTAGCAAACCAAGTAGACAATAGTGTGTTGTTCCATAAGCAAATAACAACTATTGAGAAAGATGAAAGTCCAGAATATTGGTATCATATCGGACCTGGAAATGTAACTGCTGGGATGGTTAAAAAGTCTATATCTAGTAAGGGAATAGGAATTATTAATTCGTTAGACTCTTTAAATACAATTTAAACTAGGAGTTTTTTTTTGAAATCAACAATAACTGGTTGGGGGAAGTGTTCGCCTGACAATATTATGACAAATGATGATTTAGCTGCGTTTGTTGACACTTCAGATGAGTGGATTCAACAAAGAACAGGGATTCAAGAGAGAAGATTTTGTCACGTAAACAACTCTGATATGGCCTCGGTTGCAGGACAACATGCTATTGCATGTGCTGGATTAACACCTGAGGATATTGATGTTGTAATTTTGGCAACATGTACACCGGACAGCATTGTTCCATCTGCAGCTGCTCATGTACAAAGGAAAATAGGTGCTGTGAATGCTTCTGTATATGATGTCAATGCTGCGTGTGCTGGATTTGTTTATGCGCTTGAACAAGGAAAAGCTTTTATTGAGAGTGGGTTATATAAAAGAGCACTGGTAATTGGATCAGAGCACATTACTTGGTTATTAGATTGGTCAGATAGAAATACTGCAGTTTTATTTGGAGATGGTGCTGGAGCAGTAGTTGTTGAGGAAAGTAAAGATCCTTCCGAGGGTGAGATATACTCATTTGTTAATGGTCTAAGTTCAGACAAACTAGATATTTTAGAGGTTCCTAACTTTGGTTCAGCAATGGATAGATTTAAAAAAGATGAGGCAGCTAGAGTTACATGGACTTTTGATGGACCAGAAATTTTTAAAGGTGGAATTAGAGCTATGGCAAACTCTTCAACTGAAGTTATTGAAAAATCTGGACTAAGTAAAGAAGATATTGATATTCTTATTCCACATCAAGCAAATCTTAGAATAATTGAAGGACTTGAAAAAACATTAAAGCTTCCTAATGCTACAACAATAAAGAAAGTTCACAAATATGGGAATACTTCTGCGGCATCAATCCCAACTGCATTAGTGGACGCATTGGAAGCTGGGGAAATTAATGGTGGAGAAACAGCTGTATTTACAGCAGTTGGTGCAGGGCTTTCATGGGGAGCATGTGCTCTTCGACTTGGTGAAAGAACAACTCCAATAAATACTTCAGATGCTAAATTACCTGATTTTGATGGAAAGGCTGTAGATACGATTAAAAAAGCCATTGAATACCAGATTCCTGAAAAATTAGATCTTATATGAAAACTGTACTAGTTACTGGTGGTTCTAGGGGTATTGGTAAATCAATCTCAACTACTCTTAGTAAAAATCACCACGTTGTAGTTGGTTATGTTAATTCTGAAGACAAGGCAGTTGAAGTAGTTAAAGAAATCACTGAAGCAGGTGGGAACGCAAATATTATTGAGATCGATATCTCTAACAAAAAATCGGTTGATAATGCTTTTTCTGCAATAGAAGATGCTTATGGCTCTGTTGATATATTGATAAATAATGCAGGAATAACAAAAGACAATATATTACCTCGTATGAAGGAAGAGGACTGGTTAGATGTAATTCAAACTAACCTAACTGGAAGTTTCTATACCTCTCAACGAGCAATTAAACAAATGATGAAAAATAAATGGGGTAGAATTATTTTTATTTCATCAGTAGTTGGAATATCAGGAAACCAGGGACAAGCAAATTATGCGGCATCGAAGGCTGGTCTTATAGGGCTTGCTAAATCTATAAGTAAGGAATTGGGTTCTCGAAATATAACATCAAATGTTGTTGCTCCTGGTTACATTGAGACAGATATGACATCTTTTCTTGATGATGAAAATAAGGAAAATATTATAGAGCAACTTTCAATTAAACGCATTGGAAAGCCAGAAGATATATCAAATGTAGTAGCTTTTTTATGTAATGATGAGTCAGAATATATAACAGGACAAGTAATACCTGTAGATGGTGGTTTAACCACATAATTGGGGGAAATTATGGAATTAAATGAAGTTTTTGAAAAAGTAAAAGGCCTATTTGTTGAAGACCTTGGAATTGACGAGTCTAAAGTAACTATGGAAGCCAAACTCGAAGAAGATTTAGAAATTGACTCATTAGGCATTGTTGAAGTTGTTATGGCATTTGAAGACGAGTTTGAAATAGAAATAGATGATGATGAACTAGCAGATGTTTCAACTGTCGGACAAGCTGTTAATTTACTTCACTCAAAAATATAATTTAAATCATGTCTAAAAGACGTGTTGTCGTAACCGGTCTTGGAACAATCAATCCACTAGGTAATAGTGTTTCTGATACGTGGAATAATCTTATTAATGGTGTTTCTGGAATTGATTATATAAGTTCATTTGAAACCGATAAGCTTCCTGTTAAATTTGCAGGCGAAGTAAAGAATTTTGATGCAAACGACTACTTAGGAAAGCAACATGCAAGAAAACTTGATCGCTCAGGACACCTTTCTATACACGCTACAGAAGAGGCACTTAAAGATGCTGGACTTAATACAGAAGAACGCTTGGGAGGTGAAGTGGGAATTGTTTTCGGAACAGGCATTGGGGGAATTGGTGCAACAGAACAAGCTGTTAGAACATATGATGAAAGAGGTGCTTCAAGAATTAATCCATTAGCAATTACACAATTAATGCCCAATTCAAGTACAGGTCAAGTTGCAATTAAATTTGGCATTGAAGGTCCGTCTTTAACAATTACAACAGCTTGTGCAGCTTCTGCTAATGCTATTGGTGAAGCTAAAAATATGATTCAAAATGAAATTGTAGATATGGTAATAGCCGGTGGAACAGAATCAGGTACAACAGCTATGACAATTGGTGCCTTCGCTCAAATAAGAGCACTTTCAACAAATAATGAAAACCCAGAAGAAGCTTGTAGACCATTTGATAAAACTAGAGATGGATTTGTTATGGGTGAAGGTTCAACAGTTTTAGTCATGGAAAGCGAGGAATCTGCAAAGAAGAGAGGGGCTAAAATTTATGGTTATATAGCTGGATATGGTTCGACTACAGATGCACATCACATAACAGCTCCTGCAGAAGGTGGCAGAGGTGCGGTTGAAGCTATGAAGAAAGCTTTGGCTGATGCTGAAATTAGTAATGAGGAAGTTGATTATATTAATGCACACGGAACCTCTACACCCGCAAATGATAAAAATGAAACTGCTGCTATAAAAACAGTGTTTGGAGATATGGCATATCAATTAAATATTTCATCAACTAAATCTATGACTGGTCATCTACTTGGAGGTGGAGGGGCTTTTGAGTCTTTAGTATCACTATTAAGCTTAAAAAATAATATTATTCCACCAACAATCAATCTAAATACCCCTGATGAAGATTGTGACCTTAACTACACACCTAATGTTGCTTTAGAAAAAGATTTATCTATGGCAATGTCTAACTCGTTTGGATTCGGTGGTCATAATGGAGTTCTTGTATTTAAAAAAGACTAAGTCTTTAATATAAATTACTTTGGAAGCATTGATCCACCGATAGAATGTACTCCTCCATCTGCATGAATAATTTCTCCAGTAACCATTTCAGAAAGATCTGAGAGTAAAAAACTTACAACTTTTGCTACAGGGTCAGGATTTTTTGTATCCCATCCAAGAGGAGCTCTATTACTCCACTCCTCGTTCATGTCTGAAAAACCAGGTATATTTTTAGCTGCTGTTGTAGCAAGTGGACCTGCGGCAACTGCATTTACTCTAACACCATTTTCACCCATGTAATAAGCCAAGTACCTAACAATTGACTGAAGACTAGATTTTGCTACTCCCTGCCAATCATATCCAGGCCAAGCTTGCGTATTATCAAAATCCAATGTAACAATAGATGCTGGTTTATTAAGTATTGGTTGAAATGATGTGGCTAAGGTCTTTAAGGAAAAGGCTGATATTTCAAAACTTTTTACTGCATCTGAAATATTGGTATTTAAAAAATTACCCCCCAAAGCTTCTGTAGGTGAAAAAGCAATTGCATGAAGAATTCCATCAAGATTTCCAACTTCACTTTTAATATTTTGCACTGCTTCATCTACTTCTTCTTGATTTTCAATATCCATTGGAAAGACTTTGATGTCTTCGGAAAGTCTTTTTACAGCTCGTTCTGTAATTCGAAGTCCTTTACCAAATCCTGTAGCCACAACTGTTGCACCATTCTCAATTGCAATCTTTGCAGATGCATAAGCAATACTTTTATCAGTAAGTATTCCTGTTATTAATAAAGTTTTATTTTCTAATATCATATTTTCCTTATAACTATTTGACCAAACATATAGTTAGTAAGTATCACAGAAATATAACTTTTATAATTCTTCAGTTGTTGAACCGCTTGAAGCTTCTTCCTCTTTTTTGATTTGTGAACCTGTTACAACCGCTAAACCAATCTCTACAAGTCCAAACGCAAAAAAACCGTTAAATTCAGTGAAGACTGCAAACGCAATTAGCCCAAGCCCTCCGCTGTATCTAATTATGTTTAATTGTTTTCCATTCTCTGCATTGCCTCCTAGCAAGAAAAAAGCCATTGCTGCAAAGTAGAGAGGTAAACCAATAGATCTAACAATCATCTCCTGATTTTCTGCAAGTACAGCAGAAAAATCAAATAAGAATAAACGATAAGTCACTTCTGGCATAATAAACCCTACTAAAACCAAACCAAGGTAAATTAGTGGGTCAAGTCTATTAATTAATTTATAATTCATAGAAAAATTATATCCAATTAATTGTCTTCACTTAACGAATTCAAAAGTTTTTTTTGTAACTCTTTGACTAATTCAACCAACGATGACTCTTTGTGAATATTTCTCATAGTCTCTACAAGTGGAGTTGATTCAAGAATATTATTTACAAAATTTAACCTATTAATAGACCCAAGCTCTTCTCCTATTTCAGAAAGATCAGAAAGTAAATTCTTTGTAACTTCAACAATTGGTTTTGTGTTTCCATCTGTGTCAGTTATAAATTGTGCATTTAGTCCCTCTTTAATCGCAGTCCATCTATTTCTTTCAATCAACCAATTCGGATCTGGTTCACTTAATCTTCCCGCTTCCCAGTCTCTTCCAATTTTTATCACTAAAGCTTGAACGAGTGTTGCTACTGCTACAGTCTCAATTAAAGATGGCATAGAATCTGCTATTCTTGTTTCTACTGTTCCATACTCTGGATGAATTCTCACATCTTTCCAAACCTGTCTAAATCCAACATCTGGCTTAATCGCACCAGCTTTAACAAGTGTTTGTAGTGATTGCTCGTATTGAGACCACTCATGATATGGCTCAGGCAAACCTGTATTCGGCAATCCCTGAAAAACACTAAGTCTTGAACAATATAACTCTGTATCTTTTCCTCTCCAGAATGGAGATGAAGCACTTAATGCTAAAAATAAAGGTAAATATTTTCTAATTTCATCGTGTACAGCAACTGCTTTTTCTTTTGAGTCAATTCCAACATGAACATGCATTCCAAAAGTTAATAGTCTTCTAACCGCCCATCCATATTTATCAGCAAACTCTCCGTATCTTGGATTAACATCTGTAATTACTTGGTCCTCATACATTGCAAAAGGATGGGAGCCAGCAGAAATTAAACTGGCATTATTTTCATTAGCAATTTCTAAAACTTTATTAAAAATTGAAGAAAGTTCTTTATACGTATCATTTGTATCCATCAACGGAGAGCTAGTTATCTCAACTGTAGAGAGATACAATTCGTGCTTTACTCTATCTTCATTGTTATATTTTTTAATAATCCCTTCGGCAATATTTACTAAGTCTCCAGAATCATTGTCAACTAATTGGGCTTCAACCTCTACGCCTACTGTTGGCTTCTCAGATGGATTAAAAACTATTTTTTCCATGTTTAATTTGGATGTTAGTAGGCAGCACTTGGGGAATGTAGAATATTTTGATTATTTATTTAACTGAGCTTGAGCAGCTGCTAATTTTGCTGCAGGAATTCTATACGGTGAGCATGAAATATAATCAATATTTAAAGTATTTAAGTAATAAATAGAATTTGGGTCTCCTGCATGCTCTCCACATACACCTATTTTTAAAGCATTGTTTGCTTTCTTCCCTTTGTTAGATGATATTTCTACAAGTTGTCCAACACTTGATGGATCAATAGAAACAAAAGGGTCTGTATTAAAAACCTTCATTTCTACATACTCACTCAAAAATCTTGAGGCGTCATCTCTAGATAATCCAAGAGTTGTTTGAGTTAAATCATTTGTTCCATAAGAAAAGAAATCTGCCTCTAGAGCAATGGATTCTGAATTTAATGCAGCACTTGGAAGCTCTATCATGGTTCCCATTGTGTAATTAAATTCTGTATTAAGTTCCGATTCAACTTCTTTAATCTTTGCTGATAAGATATCTTTCATCTGTCTTAATTCATTTGCATTCATTACTAAAGGAACCATTATCTCCGGATTTACATTAATTTTTTCTTTTTTATTTAAATTATTAACAGCTCTAAAAATAGCTTCTACTTGCATTTCGTATATTTCTGGATAAATTAAACCAAGCCTGACTCCTCTATGTCCAAGCATTGGATTGCTCTCTGAAAGTTTTAATAATATTTCATGTATATAACCAGATGTTACTCCGGACTCTTTTGCTAGATTAGATATCTCAATATCGCTTTTAGGGAGAAACTCATGCATTGGAGGATCTAATAACCTAACAGTTATTGGCTTATCTTTTAAAAGGCTAAATAGTATTTCAAAATCTTTAGTTTGAAATTCAATTAATTTACTCAGTGCTCTTTTTCTGCCATTGGGTGAATCAGCCATAATCATTTCTCTCATTGGCATTATTCTCTCTCCTTCGAAAAACATGTGCTCTGTTCTACAAAGTCCAATACCTTCAGCTCCGAACTCTAAAGCTTTCATAGTGTCGAGTTCTGTTTCCGCATTTGCCCTTATTGATAATTTCCTAAATTCATCACAGTACTCCATTAGTTTTACAAAACTATCAGACATATTAGGTGGCTCTACTTCTAAAGCGTCTGTGTATACCTCTCCTAAAGATCCGTCAAGAGAAACCATATCTCCCTCATTTAGAACAATGTCTCCATTAGAAATAGTTTTTTCTTCAATATTTATAGTGAGTTTTTCTGCCCCAACAACACATGGCTTACCCATTCCTCTGGCAACAACTGCAGCATGGCTTGTCATTCCTCCTTTTGTTGTAAGAATGCCTACAGATGAAAACATACCATGTATATCCTCAGGGCTTGTTTCATCACGAACTAATATAATTTTTTTACCTTTCTCAGCTTCCTGTTCGGCTTTGTCAGCATCAAATACAATTTCTCCAACAGCAGCACCCGGGGAAGCATTTAATGCTTTTGTAAATAAATCTTTATCTTGGTTTTCAACAAACTGGGGGTGAAGTAAATCTGTAATATTATCTGCATCAACCATCATGATGGCCTCTTCTTTTGTAACAACTCCCTCACTTTCCATATCGATTGCTATATTGACTGAAGCTTGTGCTGTTCTTTTAGCTTTCCTTGTTTGTAGTAGGTAAACTTTTTTGTCTTGAATAGTAAATTCAATATCCTGAACTTCTTTGAAATGTTTTTCAAGAGTTTCTGCAATATTAAAAATTTCACTATAAAGATTAGGGAAAGTTTCTTGAAGTGACTCTTCTGATGATTTATTTTTTGATATTGGTTTAGGTGTTCTTATTCCTGCAACGACATCCTCTCCTTGTGCATTAAGCAGATACTCGCCGAAAAGTTCTTTTTTACCATCTGAAGGATTCCTAGTAAATGCAACACCGGTGCCTGAATTATCATTTAAGTTACCAAACACCATTGTTTGAATAGTTGCTCCAGTACCCCATTCGTCTGGAATATTGTTAAATTTCCTATAACTAACAGCTCTTGTGTTGAGCCAACTACTAAAAACAGCCTTGATAGCACCGTTTAGTTGTTCTTTTGGATCTTGAGGAAATGGAACTTCTGAGAATCGTTCGATGGTATTTTTATACGCATCAATAATCCAATTTAATTGATCGGGATTAAAGTCTTTATCTGAAGATACATTATCTATTCTTTTTTTATTATCAATTACAGCTTCAAATCTGCTGTAATCAAGCCCCAGAACAACATTTGAGTACATTTGAATTAATCTTCTATAAGAATCCAACGCAAAACGCTCATCATTAAACTCTTCAGCAAGTTGTTTTATATTGTCATCATTCAAACCAATATTTAATATAGAGTCCATCATTCCAGGCATTGAAACTCTTCCACCAGATCTTACGGATAATAAGAGTGGGTTTGACTTTCCTCCAAAACTCAAATTAGAATACTTTTCCAACTTTTTTACTGCATTGTCGACTTCTTCTTCAAGAGTATCTGGCAATTCATTGTGTTCTATAAAGTAATTACAAACTTCAGTAGTAATTGTGAAACCCGGTGGTACAGAGATTCCGAGATTACTCATTTCTGCAAGGTTTGCACCTTTTCCTCCAAGGAGGTTAACCATCGAAGCATCACCATCGGTATGTTGTTTTGAGAATTCAAAAATAAGATTATTTTTCATGATGTGTTTAAAAAGATTCTCCCCCTATTCTTAATTATATAGGGGGGAAATAAAATGTCTAAAAATGTACTAGTAATTGGTACGGGTACAATCGGAGAACCTTTAATCGGCCTTCTTGCTGAACACAAAAATTCTTTAGGTTTAGACAATGTAATATTTTTCAAACGCACTCCTTTATCAGATGAAAGAGGGAAGGTTGAAGCTCTTCTTAGAAAAGGAGCGGATATTGTATCTACTTCATACGCTCTCTCAGAATTCACAAAGCTTGGATTTACAAATGTCTACGATGTAGAGAAAGCATATGAAGAAGCAGATGTAATCATTGACTGTACTCCAAGCGGAAATGATAACTGGGATAAGGTGTACTCATCTCTTAATCAGGATAAAAGATTTATGGCACAAGGATCAGAACACGGTTTTGGTTCGTTTTTTGCTTGGGGCATTAATAACGAAGTACTTGAAAATGAAGATAACAAATTTCTTATTGCATCTTGCAACACTCACAATATTGCATCGATAGTTAAAGTATTTTCATTGGACCAAGGAAGAGAGTTAACTGAAGGTAGATTTGTATGTTTAAGACGTGCAAATGATGTCTCACAAAATGATTCATTCTCTCCGTCTCCTACTGTCACAAAACATACAAATCAAGAGTTTGGTACCCATCATGCACGAGACGTACATGAATTATTTGCTCAAGAAGGCAAAAAGCTAAACCTATTTTCCTCTGCAATTAAGTTACCAACACAATATATGCATACTCTCTGGTTTACATTATCTTTTAAAGAACACATTAATCA
>VMHT01023484.1_pt1 | contig 11089 bp, 11 predicted proteins | sample 4693611 | NCBI WGS metagenome assembly VMHT01 (sample SAMN12280063, study PRJNA550983) | marine metagenome | isolation source: seawater sampled from same location over 5 years 0.02-0.2 micron viral filtrate | place: USA: collected off the coast of southern California halfway between the port... ... | reverse complement strand
TGCGTTCAGTAGCAGACAAACCTTCCTTCAATTCGTTATGAAAAAAAGGAGTATATCCTGTATTATAGGCGTGGGCATCTTTTGTATTATCTCTAATAGAAGAAGATTTTACCATAGCATTCGTAATGATACTTCCACCAAGACTATGACCAATTAATGTATTCTCTCCATCATATTTTTTGTATATTCGTTTTATTTCATTTCTACGATTTCTAAACTGTAAGTCTTTGTTAGACATTCCTACACCGAGTTTAAAATCACTAATCAAATCAGGTATATCTAATACATTTGTACCCTTGACAGTAATAAAATTATTACCGTCCTTTCTAAAATGTGCTACACCTCTATTTAAGGATACAAGGTCATATCCCATTTTGTTAGATTTTTTTTCTAATTTTTTAATTTTACCCTTATCAAATAAGTAATGTAGTTTCATAAGTTTAGGATTGTCCATATAGACTAAACAAATATAAAAATAGATACAAATTATTATATTGATATATGATATATGTCTTTACACCCGCAAAAAGTTATCATAGTACCTCCTGATAGCAAATACATTCCTCCAAACAAATTTATTGATATAGATGAGAAATTTTACAAACCACATAAGCGTGAAAAAGTTTTAGAACACGAAGTTTATGGTAAGATGGGAAAACCATTAGTTCCTTACGGAGATGGAGTAAGTTATCAACCAAGTACCTTTGTTAAACGAGAACAACTCCCATTAGGAAAAACTCTAAATCCAAATTATGGTTCTTATATCTATGACCAACTATCTGGAAGCGATGCTTCCCATATGCCAAAATTTATTTAATATTATCCTATAATATATGAGTTATGAAGCAAATACTCCTTTTTCATTAAACACTTTATTTTTGAATTCAAAAAAGGCAACAAGCAAAAATCCATATAGATTTAATCTAACCAATAAATTGTTGTGTCCATACAATACAAATTATTTAATAAGTGTTCAGGATTTAGAAATACCTAATGTTTTAAATAATGTAAAAGAGACAAACAATCAAATAGCATTTGAAACTCAACCTAACCAAACCATAACCTTTATAGACTTTTCTGGTGTAGCAGTATCTGGAAATTTAACTGACTTTACTACATTCTTAACTAATAATGGATTTACTCATAATATAAATACATTATGGAATACACAAACTTATAATGGTCTTCAATACAAACCCTTTTATCGTAATGGAACATCATCTGGTTATATTCAAAAAGTATTACCAAATTTTCACGGAAAAGTTGTAATCATTTATGGTAATCCATATCCTGCCCAAACTGTTCAATTATTATTAGATGGAGTAGTTGAACAGACGTTAGTTGCCGGTCAATCACCTATTACAACCCAACTTAATTTTTTTCCTAACCAAGTTTTAAAAATTCAAGAGACAAACGCGGGAGTAGCAGTAGTATTATCAATTACCATAACAGAAAATGTTCCAAGTGTAAAAAGTTCAACATTAACATTCCCTCCTGACTATTATACAGCAAGAACTTTTAGAGATTATTTTAATACTCAATATCCAATACAATTTCCAAATCATCCATTAATAACTTGTACTCTTAATAACCTTAAATATAATTTTGTCTCAAATAGTAATATAACACTTGTAGATAAACCAAAGCAAATTACCTTTATAAATTTTCTATTATGTGCTACAAATATATTACAGTATAATGATTTTCTTGTCACTAATGGATTTGAAACAGCGAATTATCCTCAATTTCCAACTGTATTTGTAGGTAATCGTTCAGGTTATCCTATTGTAGGAGATTTAGTGTTAATAAGATATCCATTAGTAGGTACAGGAACATTAAAGATTAGATATGGTAGAGACCCACAAAGTTTAACAGGTAGTATGGTTGTACAAGTTGGTTCAAATGTTGTTCAAAAGTTAGGTGCTATTGATGAGATACAATCTTTTAGTTTTACGGATGGAGATAGATTAACAATAATTCAAAGTGGTTCAGGTCTTATTTTATATAGTTTAGAGATAATATATGATACCACAACATCTATTAATAGTTGTTCTAACCTAATAGGTGTATCTAAAAATAGTAATAACCAATATATATATCCTATCGTATCAGGTAATCCATTATATACTATAAAACTACCTCATCTAATTAATTTTACTGTGTCTCCGTTTATGTTTTTAAGAATAGAAAATATAACCTTATCTAATTTAAATTCAGGTGGTATAGAGGATAATACTTTGGTACGAATTCCTGTTAATTGTAAACGAGGAGAAGTCATATTTTATAGACCAACTGAGTTAGTAAGGTTTCTAATCACACGAAAACACTTTGATTACATATCTATTGAACTACTTGATGAAGATGAGAATATATTAGATTTAGGTAATCACGAATTCCAAATTAATCTAAGATTAGAAAATTATTATAAACCAGATATGAGACAACTTGCCGAGGGAACTATTAACCATACTATAAAATCTCAAAAAGAAGAACCAACGAAAGATTAAATATTTGTATAAGATATAATGGGACTTGGAGCAAAACATTACATAACTTACTCACTTGGAGCAAAATATGGATTACATTCGTCATCTAAACTTGGTTCAAAAAATACCAAACCAAAACACTTAGAACAGAAACCAAAAAAAATGGGTGAAAAAAAAAATGAAATTGAAAAATGAATATAAAGACAAAACATAAACATATACATAGAATGGACTACTTTAAAATAATTACTCTCCATAATAATAAACTGATAGTTTATGATAATGGTTTAATCCTTAATCTAAGAACAAGGAAAATTATAAAAGGTTCTGTTAATAATATAGGATATAAATGTACAGAATTACAAGATAATGGTAATAGATATTCTTATAAAATTCATAGAATAGTAGCATATGCCTATAAAGGTTTAGATATTACTAATCCAGATATAAAGGTAGACCATATAAATGGAATTAAAACTGACAATAGATTTGAAAATTTAAGATATGGTACTCAACAACAAAATATGTTTAATCTAACAAAAGCAAAAGGTTATCATAAGACAAAAGATGGAAAATATGTAGCACAAATTAAATTAGATGGAAAATGTAAATATTTAGGAAGATTTAACTCTCCAGTCGTTGCTCGTATGGCATATCTTGTTGCTAAAAATCATTATCATCAAATTTAAGAATGAATTAGCAAAAATATATTATTATAGAATATAATGGCAGAAGTATTTAGTGAAAGTCTAAATTATCCAGATGTAAAAAAACGAGCAGTAGCATCTCGTTCCTTTAGAGTAAAAATTCCAAGTTCTAATGCTACTACTTTTACACCAACACAAACTATTAATATTGACCTTCCAGGTAATCTTTCTGGTCAATACTATAATTTTAATCAAATGTACTTGAAATTCAAATGCGTGGTAAAAGCAGACGCAGTTGATAAAGGTCTAAAATGGGACAGAGCAGGAGCAGTTTCTGCTATCAAAAGGGTTCAAATATCTACTGCTGGAAGTTCCATCTGCGATTTGAATAACTATAATGTACTTTATACTGCTTTACTTGATACTGATGCTTCGGTAGAATGGAAAGCATCCTCTGGTAATATTTTGACTGGTACTACATCTGGTCTTGTAGGAGAAGAAGTTAATAGTTCCGTAGCAGGAGTATCAAGAACTTATTGTGTACCAATTGTTCTTAATCCACTTGCGAATACTACTCCTCATCGTTTGATACCTGCTTTCAGTATGTCTGCTTTACAATTTAAAATCACATTAGATAGTCTCGCACAAATGGGTAAACACGATGCTACTACAACAATTGAATTTCAAGAAGTAGAGATGGTTTGCCAAATGACAGAACTAAGTCCAAATGCTCAAGCACAAGTAGATAGAATGACTGGTGGAGTATACAATATTTTAGCAAATTCGTATATGAATAGTGGAGCAACTATGACCGCAGGAGTATCTTCTGTCACGGCGAACCTTGGTTTTTCTGTATCTTCTCTTGAACGAATTCTATTGGTTCAACGACCTCATATTAATGACCGTACAAGATATACTTTAGGTAATCGTGGTTCTAATCATCTAAAAGAATATCAATATCTCATCAATAGTGAGAATTATCCTCAACGACCAATTGTCGTTAGTGATATGAATGCCGAAGTGTGTTCTGAACTTCTATTAGCAGACCATTCGCTAACTGATTTCCGTAAAGGTAATTCGCTCCAAGCAGGTGTTGGCGCTTCTGTAGATACATTCTCTTTACAAACTTCTCTAAACCAAGATAACTCTAAATTGGATTTCTTTCTTAGAGCAACTCCTTTTGATATTGAAGCAGATAATGGAACTACTGGAGGTACAACCGTTGCTCTGGCAAATGATATACCACAACCTGCTGTTATTAGTAATATTGGAACATTTTTAGCAGGTTGCGAATTTGAAACTGGTCTAAGTGATGGAAAATCGCAAAATATTTACTCTGGTATCTCAACAATCGCATCTACTGTTCAATACAAAGGAGCATATCTTGGGGGGTCATCTCAAAATTGTTCACTTGACTTTTTTGCCCAATATAGTGTAATGCTTTCTCTTGATATGAGAGGGTCTGGGGTTTGGAATGTGAGTGTTTAGGTAAGATAAAATATTAAAATATATATTATATCTTACAAAGGAATTTGTCTGGAATATTCATTAGAGATTTGATTTGGTTCAGGAAAGGTAAGTTTAAATAGAAATGATGCGTGTTGAATTTCACTAAATGATAAATCATCAGGGTCTGCTCCACTTGGATAAAATAATTTAATAACCCATTCAGTTTCATAGGTGGACATTACCAACTTCATAGGATTTTGATTTTGTTGTACAGAATACATTTCCCAATTTGTTTGAGATGTCTCTGGTTCAAGAAAACCTAAATGAATACCTTTATTATCTTGTGATATATAATTGGAAGCAGTAGTCAATAGTTTAACTTCAAGACCCTCTCTATACGCCTGATTTTTAGCAGAAAAATACGCCTGTATAAGTTCAACTTCCATATGAGGAACTCTATCATTAGATAATACAGGTAGTTTATATGTAAAGGTTGTCCCTTGATGAACAGGATAAGTAAATCCTTCTTCTGGTTGAGATAGATACAAATATTTTTCGGTCATATATTATAGTATAAGATTATATTTCTCGTATGATTTCTTTTTTAGCATTTACATCATAGAACGCTTTGATAGTATTTACATTAGTACCACGAGTAAAAGATAGTTCATTAACTCGTTCAGTATCTTCTCTATCATAACAATCTGCTATCAATACTTTAAATATATCTGCTTCACCCATACCTTTTATCATAAGTTTTCGTAAGGCATTACCAATTTGACTTCCTTCTAAAACTTTTCCTACTCCGTGAGATTTGACCATTTCAATAAACTTCTCATCAACGATAAGATGTTTCTTTACTCCATAAGTTGCCTTGGTTTTATAATCATTCCTAATATATTCAACTCTACCTTTTACTAAATAAAGATAATTTGTCTCATTTTTAATATCTTGTTTCCTCTTGACAATTTCAACATCCACATCTTTATTCCTGACCCCATAATGAGACCAAAGATAATTTACTATATAACCTTTATAGTTTTTTTGTCTATAAAAAGTATCAAGACATTCTTGAAATTCTCCTAAAGTAATCAAGTCCTTTTTTTTATCATTCAAGGTTTGTATATTTGTCTCTAATCTCAACTTAACCAATTCATTCCTGTATTCAACGAGTTTATCTATTTTCATATCAACTGCCTTTCTCAATATGATAATCAAGTTCAACATATCTAATCTTGTTGAAATTTTCTCAAAGTTTTCACCAAAAAAATCTTTGATGTAATTTTCTCGTTGAGGAGTTTTCATAGGGATTTTAAAATCTAATTTTTCCAATCTTTTAAGAAGAGACAAATATACTTTTTTACTTTTAAGACTAACATCCATATTTTCAATCAGTTCCATTAAACTATGTAGATATTTTATTTTAATATTCTTAAATCTAAATGTTTATAAGATAAATACTTCTGTTCCTGTTCCTTACTCACAGGTATAATTTTGAAAAATGATTTTGCCGTGTTATAGGTACGCTTTTTTTTATTAACATCGCTATATTTTATTAGACCATTACTCCATTTAATAATATCTTTTATTGTCTCAAATTTTAAAAATGAGTTTATAATTTTACATTTATTGTCGTGATAAATTATTAGGATATACATATACTATATAAGAATATAATTTAATCAATCTTCTCTATAATAACACTTGACCCTTCTAATATTGACGTATTATCCCAATCACTATCATAGGTATTGTTATTTTTAGCACAATTTAATCTTATTCGCATATAAGTTGATGATGATGCTACATAAATAAAATCTGCTTGAACTGATTGCTTATCTATAAAATCATTATCTCGTCCATAAGAAAACGATATTGATTGTGAGTAATCTGTCCCACCCATACTTGCTACACATCTCACACCTAACCTGTTTGAATAGAACCGATTATCAATTGAATACTTATAATGTATTTTATAAGTTCCTATTGCTAATAACCAACCAGTAGAAGAATTTCCATCAACTTGAGTAGTGAATGCTATTCCTAAATCATTCAAAACATAATTATAGGTTGATGGGTAAAAATTAGTTATACCTGATGCTATATTACCTCCAACATTACGAGAGTAATAACTCATATTAGATAATCTTGTATTAGCAGATATAGTATTAGAAGAAATAGTGATATTTGTTCCAGCAGTTAATGTATCTTGCTTACCTGCTAAATCTGTTGTTAGACTGGTTGTTCCTCTGTATAAATCTTTACCACTTTGAATTATTATACCAGTTGCGTCCATTTGCGCGATGTTTGTAGTCCCGTTTATTGTATATTTTAATTGTCCACTACTATTTACATTTAATATAGTATCCCCCCCTTGATTAATTCCCATAGTATAAGAATTAGCAGATGCCATACTTGGATGTGCTATTAATGCTAATGTAGTATTACCAATATCATATATTTTTAGATTTTGTGTATCTAATGACCTACAATCTATATCATTCACATCTAAATTACTTGATGTAGTTAATGTGTTCTGTTTGGTTGCTACTTGTGTATCAACATAATCTTTTCTTGTTAAAGAATTAGATACAGTTGATTGTGAGTTTGTCACGAATGCGTCAGCGCCTACCAAGTCATTTAAGGCGGTTATATCAAAAGCATCTATATTTGTTGATGTGGTAATAGTATTTTGTTTAGTTGCTAAAGCAGTAAATATGTCTCCACTACTTAAAAAGTTTGATGAACTTTGTGTAGGAACACTATCTTCAAATAAAGAAATAGTTGAACCACTTATTTTTACAGGAAGTGTCGCTTCTAATACGATTGAATGAAATATTTTTATATGATATAAAATTAATAGAGCATTTGTCTCTTGTGTGATTTTTAAAACTTGATTAGGAGTAAAATTAAACAAAATTAATATATCGGTTTGATTAGTAAAAGCACTTGATTTCTGGACACCATCTAATAAGACTTTAGAAAATCCACTTCCATTATTACCGAACCGTACTTCACAAGTTCCATAAAAATTTGGTAATGTTTTCTGTAAAAATCCATCCACACTACTATTACTTACGACTGGATAAGTAATGCTATTATTTACAAAACTACTCGCCGTATTAAAATTATTAGTATATCCTAATCTGGTCATATAAGTTTGAATGGTTGTTAAGTTTTGAAATATACTTGCGAAATTATCTATAATGATACTTTGATTATCTAATTCTATTTTGTTATTATTTATGATTATGCCTCCACCAGTTGATAAGGTATCTTGTTTACTTAATAGTTGAGTATCTACATAATCTTTTCTTGTTAATGATGATGTTGATGTGCTTTGCGTTCCCGTAGCAAAAACTCTATTAGCAAATAAATCGCCATTTAAATCTATATTATTGATATGTATATTACTTGAAGTAGTTAATGTATCTTGTTTGAGGTCAATAGCATTTTTAATATTTCCACTATTGATTAGATTGGTTGATGCGAGAGTAGGACTTGTATCTAACAATACTGATATGACATTATTCGTTATATCAACAGGAGCAGTAGCGGTTAAAGAACTTCCACCAGTAGAAGATATAGTATTACCTACAATAGATATATTTGTTCCTGCTACCAGAGTATTCTGTTTAGTAGCAATCAATCCATCAACATAATCTTTTCTTGTAGCACTAAATGCTAAAGAGTTCTGTGAACCAGTCATAAAAACATTTTGTCCGGTTAAGTCATCAACTGCCGATAAGTTTTGTACTATTACATTACTTGTATTAGTTAATACATTTTGTTTACCATTAATTTGTGATTGGAGAGATGTAAGTTCAGTTCCTACATCAACTGCTCCAATACCTACTTGTATTGTATTAGCAATTAATTTATATGATTGTAATTGTGAGTACCCAAGACCAGATTTTATAATTACATCTTCAGCAGAATAACCTTGTTTTGGTCTTAATGTAATATCTTTATTTTGTGATGCTATAAGTAATGTAGATGCGAAGTCATCTATTTCAGCAGATGCTAATTGTATTTGATGATAACCTCCTGCTATTTTTAAATCACCGTTGATTTGAACACGACCAAAGTTTTTAGGTTGAATATAAATATCATCTGTTGATGAGGTTAAACTCAATCTTCCAATATTATCTTGTGAGATTATAGCAGTACCATTAGCACTTGAAAAGGTAAGAGAGTTAGTCGTTAAGTCTTGTAAAGTTGTCTCTAAGTCTACAATATTATTTAAATAAGTAAATTCTAAATCATCTACACGAACTTTGTCTGTCTCTAATAATCCATAACCATTTCCAGATAAAATTTTTACTACTTCTGTATCCACTCCAGTTTGAGGTCGTAAAAAAATATCTTTACCAAGAGCATTAGATGTATCTGCTTCTATGTATAACTTATTGATGTCTTGATAAATTTTTGCTTTAGATGATGTACCAAGAAACAATTCGTGTTGAATTTCAAGGTCTCCATCTATATCAACTTTACCTGTATTAGCATCATTTTTATTTGGTTCTAAAAGAATATTATCATTCAAAGATTGTATATTTAAATCACCATTTGTCTCATTTAAAATTTTAGAAGTACCTGTATTATAAGTAAGATTTATTTCTCCAGTAGAATTAATTAATGGAGTAGTAAGTGAGTTAGAAAGTTGTAGAGTAGTAGCATCAATAGCATTTGTAGATAATGAATTACTACTGACTAAACCATCTATTTTAGCATCTCCGTGAATAACTGCCTTACCATCTACTGTAATATCACCTGTAGCATTAATAGTTCCTGTATTAATATTACTTGGACTGAATGTGCTAAAGGATAAATTAGTAATCGTTCCGTTGGTCGCCGTAAGATTGTCAAAAGTTCCATTCGTTGCTACAACATCTGTTGTTGTAAATATAAAATTTGATTGAGTAGTCGTCTCGCCATCAAGTTGAATAGCAAATGACATTTAGATTATGAAAATATTATTTTTTTAAACTCTTGTTAAAAATAAAAAATATAAAATTATATTTGTATCTATTTAATTATTCATTTGTTTAACTCTACGAATATGTCTAATTGAAAATGCTTCCACGAGAGTTTGTGCTTTAATTTTATTTGCTACATCAGTAGTGATACTTATGAGAGTAGTTTTTTTACTATTGTAGATAGTTTTACAAATTCTTCGTTTTTGATGATGTTCCATATTGAGAACCAATCTATCACACTTGGTACAATTTATATATCCTGCCTTAATCTTTTGAGCATCAGTTAGAACAGGACAACTTCTGTTATCAATTACCCTTCGTTCAATTCGTCTATAAGAAGCACTTTGTTGAAGTCGTTCTTTCTCTTCTTGTAGATTTTTAATCTTATTGAAAAGTACAAGCAGACCATCACAACTTCCTAAGTATTCATTTTCTTTTTCAATATGTTCTTTCAAACTATCAATAGTCTTCATAAGATTTTTAATAATGTTAATACATTCTTCATCTTTGTGAGGTTTGATAACTTCGTCATTAGGAAGTACTCTTGTTCTATCATATCTGTCTTGAATTTGTAGTCGTTCAAATTCCCACCCATCAAAAACCTCTTGAGAAGGTACACCAACATTAATAACTTGTTCTGCTTGTTCTGCCATTCTTACCTCTTCAACCTCCAAATTTTTCAAATCAATTTTAGTGTCCATCTCGGTATCAACTTCTTCTTTAATACTTGCCATTCTTACCATTTATGCTACGAAAATTTGGAAATCAATTTTTGTATCCATCTCGTATGGTAAGAGTTTACGAAAAATTTATCTCGTCATCAATAGATTACAAAAAATTTATCTCGTCATCAATAGATTACAAAAAATTTATCTCGGCATCATAAAAAATATATCGTCATATATTTTTTGTCTCTACTTGATAAAATTTATTTGCCAATCATAATTTGTTCGTCATCACTCTCAGGTTCAACTTTAGTTGGAAACTTATAAACCTGATAGGTAATTCCTGTTTTCTTGAATGTGTCTTTACCATATTCCATCTTTTCTGTCTTGAAGTTTGGTTTGAAGTATTTCTTACTGTAAGGAGCATAGAATGTCAAAACAGGTCTTTTCTTTTTCATAGTGCCACAATAAGTTCCATAGACACTCAACCAACATTTACTCTCGTGTCCACGCTTGTTAACATATGTACTTTCACGAGCATAATATTGAATAGGAATTTCTGTACCCTCAAAAGCATCTTCAATCGTTTTCATATCACGAGAACGAATTATGATACGAAGAAGATTTTCTTCACGAGTAATCTTCTCGCTAATAGTAGCATTTGCTTGTTTCAGTTTGCCACATACTGCGCGAAGTCTATCTTGGTTATCCTCGTTAGTGTTAGACATATTGTTAGTGTTTGCCATTCTTACGATAAATGCTACGAAAAATTCTATTTCAATTTTTGTTTCCACTCGGTCAATCAGTAATTGTTTTGTGATATTATTACCCCCAAATTTTTCATTTCAATTTTAGTGTCCATT
>VMHT01097866.1_pt1 | contig 11090 bp, 16 predicted proteins | sample 4693611 | NCBI WGS metagenome assembly VMHT01 (sample SAMN12280063, study PRJNA550983) | marine metagenome | isolation source: seawater sampled from same location over 5 years 0.02-0.2 micron viral filtrate | place: USA: collected off the coast of southern California halfway between the port... ... | reverse complement strand
TCAGTGGTGTAGATCATGACACACAACGTCTATGGCAAGATATTCAGACCGATGTTCTGATTCTCGCTAAGAAACATTATAAGTGGGCGCTTGATAACGGTATTGCTAAAGAAGTTGCTCGTACTATTCTCCCAGAAGGACTCACAATGTCACGGATGTATATGAAAGGTTCATTACGTTCGTGGATTCATTATTGTGATTTACGTTCCGGTAATGGAACACAGAAAGAACATATGTTAATCGCACAAAGTTGCTGGAATCTCATTGCCAATGAGTTTCCCTCGGTTGTCCAAGCAGTAAAGGAATAAAAAAATGGCAAATCTATCTAATCAGTTACCTACAGAATACCAGCAGTTCATTCACCTCTCACGATATTCTCGCTTCATGTGGGAAGAGGGTCGCCGAGAAACTTGGGGCGAAACCGTTGGTCGATATTTCGATTTCTTCAAAGAAGATTTGATGGAAAAACATAATTTTGATATGCCAGATGATGCACGGCGTGAATTAGAAGAAGCTGTGTTGGATCTAAAAGTCATGCCGTCTATGCGCTGCTTGATGACTGCTGGTCCAGCATTGAAGAAAGAAAACATCGCTGGTTATAACTGTTCTTATCTTGCTATTGACCGTGTACAGGCATTTGATGAGTTGTTATATATTCTCATGAATGGCACAGGTGTTGGATTCTCAGTTGAGCGTCAATTCGTTTCTAGGTTGCCTGTCGTTGCTGAAGATTTCAACACAACAGAAACGACAATCACTGTTGCTGACTCTAAGATTGGTTGGGCAAAGGCTCTCAAAGAACTCCTAGCACTTCTATGGCAAGGTCAAGTACCAATGTGGGATACTTCTAAAGTTCGCCCTGCTGGCGCACCACTCAAGACATTTGGTGGTCGTGCTTCTGGTCCAGGTCCGCTCGTTGATCTATTTCAGTTTGCTGTAAAAATCTTTAAGGGTGCTGCTGGTCGTCGTCTGTCTTCGTTAGAATGTCATGACCTAGTGTGTAAGATTGCTGAGATTGTTGTCGTTGGTGGTGTTCGCCGGTCTGCTCTGATTTCACTATCAAACCTATCTGATGACCGTATGCGTGATGCTAAAGCAGGTCAGTGGTGGGAGCAGAATGTCCAACGTGCCTTATCAAACAACTCAGCCTGTTATACTGAACGCCCAGACATTGGTATCTTTATGGATGAGTGGAAGTCTTTGTATGATTCAAAGTCTGGTGAGCGTGGTCTATTCAATCGTGCATCTGCCAAAAAGCAGGTGGAGAAGACAGGTCGCCGTGAAGTAGACCATGAGTTTGGCACCAACCCATGCTCAGAGATTATCTTGCGTGATCGTGAATTCTGTAACCTATCAGAAGTCGTCATCCGTGCTACTGACAGTGTTGCGACACTGAAAGAGAAGGTTCGTCTTGCCACTATCCTTGGTACATTCCAATCCATCCTCACAAGTTTCAAGTATCTCTCAAAGAAGTGGAATGAGAATTGTTCTGAAGAACGGTTGCTTGGTGTATCATTGACAGGCATTATGGATAACGATTTGACCAACGGTCGTCGTGGTATGGAAGAAACTGCTAAGATTTTGGAGGAATTGAAAAGTGTTGCAGTTGAAACAAATAAAGAATGGGCTGAAAAAATTGGCATCCCTCAGAGTGCTTCAGTCACTTGCGTTAAGCCTAGCGGAACTGTTAGTCAACTTGTTGATGCTGCCTCTGGCATTCATGCTAGACATAATCCGTATTATGTACGGACGGTTAGAGGCGATAAGAAAGATCCTCTCGCAATCATGATGGCAGATATGGGCTTCCCATGTGAGGATGATGTTATGAAACCAGACCATACACTTGTGTTCTCTTTTCCTATGAAGTCACCAGACCAAGCGGTGTTTCGTACAGACATGACTGCTATTGAGCAGTTGGAGTTATGGAAAGTATATCAGGACGCTTGGTGTGAACACAAACCATCTGTTACCATCTCAGTCAAAGAAGAAGAATGGATGGATGTTGGTGCGTGGTGTTATAAATACTTCGATTATATGAGTGGTGTATCGTTCTTACCGTTCAGTGACCATACATATAGACAGGCACCGTATCAAGATTGTTCTGAAGAAGAATATAAAGATTTGCTTGACAGTATGCCAAAAAATGTTGATTGGTCTTCACTAACCAACTATGAGTCAACAGATTTGACTCTTGGTGCTCAGGAAATGGCTTGTGCCGCTGGTGGTTGTGAGATCGTTTAATGGCTTCACCTTGTCAAGCTATATGCGTAATGTCAGATTGCGGAGCACACTGTGTAGGGTGCTACCGCACTCTGGATGAGATTTCCCGTTGGATGACATATACGCAAGAAGAAAAAAAGAATGTTGTCGCTAATATTAAAACAAGACGTAAATTCTTTTTAGGAGGAATAAACAATGGCGGCTGAAACACATACATGCATCGAATGTGGTGCTGAGTTTGATATCATACATAATGAGAAAGCAACCGTTGATTTCTGCCCATTCTGTGGTGAAGAACTGATGACTGAGGAAGAACTAGACGAATGGCGTGAAGAAATGTGGGATGAGGACGAAGAAGAATAAATGTACGAGAACCCTTGGATTTACAAGGGCGAGATTTTTGATGAAAATTTAGTTGACAAATACCATGGATTCGTTTATAGTATTACTTGCCCTGATGGTAGAATGTATATAGGTAGAAAGGCGTTTTGGTTCATGCGTAAATTGCGTGGAGCCAAACGCCGTTCTAAAATCGAAAGCGATTGGCGTAAGTATTACGGGTCCAGTGAGATCGTCAAGGAGATGGTCAAAGAACTTGGTGGTGATAACTTCAAGCGTGAGATACTTTCTCTACATATTACTAAGGGCGAAATGAATTATACAGAGGTCAAGGAGCAGTTTCAGAGAAACGTACTTGAGTCTGAAGACTATATAAATGATAATATCAATGGTAAATATTTTAAATCGAGGGTGAGTAAATGGACGGAAGTGATAACGTAATTGACTTTTCTTATGAGTGGGTCAAGAGAAATCTTGATGAGATTGAAGAGTATATTAATGACGGTGGTGAAAAGGTTGTTATAGGTTTTTATGAGGGTATGAAGGTGAGACTCACCTATGGCGAATAATGTAATTGATTTTGTCAAAGCCAAAGAGCGTAAAGAGGCAATGGAATGGATTGATAAAATGTTTGAAGAGATGGACCAGCAAGAAGAGTGGGATCGTCTGCTGACTAGTAAAGACCTGTATGATTATACGCAAAATGATGATGATAGGAAGTAATAATGTATTCTGATTTTGTACATCGTAATGAATTATTTGATTTGCTTGAAAATCGTGGTGACTATAATAAGGATAATATGGACCAACTAGAGAAGATCGCTAGTAATCCAGATATCCACCACAAAGAGTTTGTGAAGACACTCCATAAAATATTTCCGTTCGAGAAGAATCCTTGGATCTACACAAATCACAAAGCATTGAACAGACCACCATTTAATGAGATGTACCCTGCTTCTCGTGGGCTACATGCGTTTCGTCGCTACTTTTCACAGATGGCACATCAGCATCGTGCCAAGAATGGTAACAAGAAGTTTGATAGAGAGGGTCTTGTTATCATGGAAAAGTTTGCGAATGCTCGTTGGTTAAAAGGTGCTAGAGAAGAACTGGAAGCGTTCCCAGTTGGTGTCAACAAACAACCACATAACATTCTTACTCAAAACAAAGACGTTGCTTCAACGCTAAATAAAATTTCAGAGAAGTCATACGACCATATTGTCAAATGCCTGGGCGGAGAAACAGAAGAGATTCGTAAGAAATTTGAGCAAAACACATTCGCACAACGAGTCTATAACAAACCAGGAGATGGTGACCACCAGAAACTAGCACACGCAGATACCTTTTTTCCTGCTATCAAATGGTGGTGGTTTCCTGATGAGGTCAAGTTAGAGCATGGTCCATTTCATTACGCAAAAGGTAGTTGCTATCCAACAGATACATACTTAGATTGGATTTTTCACGAGTCTATGAATATCATTGAGGGTAAGTATCCTAAGTGGAAGGGTAAAGACCACATGGAAGGTTCTTATCGTGTCAGTGAAGAAGAATTGATTGCCATGGAATTTGAGCTAGAACCCATTACGGTTAAGGCTAATACGCTTGTAATCGCTAATGTTGCTGGGTTTCATAGTCGTGGTGAGGTTAAGGAAGAATACACAAGAAATGCTATACACGGTAGCATTCGTATTGACAAACCTTTTGAGTGGAATTAAAAATGATTGAGATTAGATCTAAAGTCAATAACCGTTTGCTTCACATGGTATATCGTGCAGACGACTTAACAGAACAGCGAGAAGACGTTGCGCCTGAAAACCAGTTCATTCAGGTGTCTGCCCTTAATCTACAAGCAGGTAAGACCTTCCGCCCTCATAGACATATTTGGAAAGATGCGCCACGGGATAAGGTTGTTGCACAGGAATCTTGGTGTATTATGAAGGGTCGAGTCATTGGTCATTTTTATGATTTGAACGATGAACTATTAGACGAAATCGAATTGAATGAGGGTGATATTTCATTGACATTCGAGGGTGGTCACACATATACTATTCTAGACGATGCAAAGGTATATGAGTACAAAACAGGTCCATATCAGGGCGTAGAACTAGACAAAGTATTTTTAAATGATTAGTATTCCAGTCAGAGGTGGTCTAGGTACACAGATATTATCTCTGTATGCTGGATATGCCCTCGCAGAAGAAACGGGCGAAACTATCGGTGAGGTAGTTTTCAACTCAGGCGGTTATCCACCAGAAGCACTTGCTAATGGTGATATCGACCGTGTGTATTTTGATGATCTGCTAGAGTTTGCTGATAGACCAAATATCATCTCTAAACCAGGAACCCAGAAGACCTCAGCATTTCATGAGCCTAATCTATCTCTGCTATTCAAGCACTGGGACAAATTACAAGAAAAGGTCTGGTTGAAGTTACAATTCGTCAAGTCAGCAAGAGAGTTGATTCACATTCGACAGGGTGATAGGACGCTGGTCCCTATAGATATGTTTGACCAGTTGGTAGAGCAAAAACCATATGCTAAAATAATCAGTGACCGGACATGGGTATATGAAAGATATAATGCACTGCAATCGTTTGACGTTATCAAAGACTGGCGATCAATAATCTCATCTCGGAATATCTATGCTGGTTTCTCTACCTATGTTCTGCTGTCTGGTATGCTCAACCCCACACAAGACGTTTACTTCTTCTCTCGAAACAACTCTGTCGGACCAAGCAGTTTTTCTGACTGGAGTGCGATTGAGAAGTATGTAGAAAGATTCCCAAACTTTCATTGGATTTGATATGAGATTTATCGCAAGTGGTCACTATGTACCAAAACAGAAAGTGACTAATGGAGAACTCACTGACAAACCAGATTGGGTTGAAAAGAAACTTGGTATCAAAACAAGACACAAAGCAGCGGAAGGTGAGACTACAGTAGACCTTGGTGTGCAAGCTGCTACTGCTGCTTTGGTTGATGTCCGCCCTGATGATATTGACCTTATCATTGGCGTTACATCATCACCAGACGTTACCGCTCCCTCTATGGCATGTGCTATTCAAGACCGTCTAGGGCTTACAAATGCCCATGCTTTCGACTTAGGTGCTGTATGCACAGGGTTTGTATATGCCTTAAACGTCGCTCACTCTATGCTACACAAATATACCAATATCATGATTGTAGCAGCAGAGAGATATTCCAAAATTACTGACTATGACAGAAGAGACAATTTCTTCTTTGGCGATGGTGCTGGTTGCGTCGTCGTCACCAACACATATAAAGAAACTCTATTCCAGCATCATATGTACTCCCACGGCGAGTTTAAAGACTTGTTTGTTACGAAAGATAAATTTGAGATGGACGGTAAGGGTGTATACGATTATGCTGTTGAATATGTCACTGACTCCCTCAAACGATTTGATACAGATCAAGCAAGGTGGATTATTCCGCATCAGCCTAACATTTCTCTCTTGACAGACATTGCTAATCGTTGTAATATATCACTAGATAAATTTTTACTGAATATCAAAGACTATGGAAATATTGCTGGTGCTACGATTCCAGCGACTATTTCGAGACACATAGATAAGATAGACAGCGGTGATATCGTCATCTTCACCGCAGTCGGTGCTGGTATGACGGGAGGTACAATTATGATGGAGTTTCATAAGTGAAATCATGTTTAGTTATTGGTGGTAATGGTGGTCTTGGTAAGCAACTGACACCTATCCTAGCGCAGACCTATGATGTATATGCGCCACGTTCTAAAGAGTTAGATATCACAGATCTGAATGCTGTGACCGACTTTTTTAGTAAAAATAGTTTTGACTTAGTGATCAATATGTCGTGCTGTAATATTGACGGCTTTGTACATAAGTTAAATGAAATGGATTATCTAAAACAGATTGATATTAACATCACGGGCAACGTCAATCTTGTCACTACTGCATTGCAATACATGCGCTCTACTGGTGGTAACATCATTCTATTCTCATCTATCCTTTCGGACAAGGCAGTTCCTGGTACAAGCATGTATTCGGGTTGTAAGGGATTTATTGACTCATTTGTCCGCACAGCAGCAGTCGAGAACTTCAATAAGAATGTGTACATCAACTCAATCCAACTTGGTTACTTTGATGGTGGGCTGACTGACCGTATCCCAGAGGGCATCCGTGAACAGATTCAAAGAAGTATCCCTGCTGGTCGTTTAGGTAACGTAGATGAAATCCATAACACGATTGAGTATATCACGAAGACACCATATGTCTCTGGGTCTACGATTCGTGTTAATGGTGGTGCACTATGAACCCGGATTTATTCGATCATGGTGCTCAGATAAGGTATCGGGAAGACTGTAGGTTTGGTGATTATGTTGTATTGGATATCGGAGTTGTTTCGTCTGTCACTATGGATATTGGCGATTACGTTCATATTGCTCCTTACGCCGTCATTATTGGTGGCAGGGCTGCTACTCTTACTATGGGTCATTTTAGCGGCATATCCGCTGGTGGTAAAGTTATCTGCGGTGGTGATAGCTTTGCTTCTGGTGCCTTAATGAACCCACAAGTCCCTGCTAAATACCGTGAACCTATTATCGAACCCGTGACCTTCGGTGCATTCTCTTGTACTGGAGTTAATGCTGTTGTCATGCCAGGGGTCACACTAGGTGAGGGTGCTGTCGTCGGTTCTAACTCGGTGCTCACAAGGGATGCTGAACCGTGGACTATATATGTTGGCAGTCCAGCAAAACCAGTTAAGGATAGACCTTGGAAAAAGGCATACGAATACGCAAGGGAGTTAGGATATGAATTTTGATAGAGACGGATATGTTGTCATTAATTTAAACTTGACAGATGCCGATGTAAATGGTATTGTAGATGATGTACAAAATATTCTATCACTAGAGGACAAGACGCTTCAAGCAGATCACTATCAGTATAATGAATGGCCACGGGTGTTCGAGGGTTGGAAGCAGAGTCGAAACATCGCTGAACTCTGTATGCATCCTAAGATTATCAAGTCGCTAGAGGTATTATATGGTAAAAAGACTTTTCCGTTTTCAACCATCAACTTCACTGGTCCATCGAATCAACCTCTGCATAGTGATGTCATTCACTTTCACACTGTACCAGAACGAATGATGGTCGGTGTGTGGGTTGCGCTAGAAGATACATCTGTTGAGAATGGCACGTTGCAAGTTGTCCCAGGCAGTCATCTTTGGGACTTATACGATTATGAGAAGTTGGGTCTACCACACCCTGACGATATTGAAAATGGTGAGAAAGAGAACTATCGTTTGTATGAAGAATTTATTGAAAATCTAGTGCAAGTGAAAGGCGCTGAGACAAAACCTGTCGCAATCAAGAAGGGGCAGGCAATCATATGGGAGGCAAATCTACTACATGGTGGGTTTGCTACCGATACTACAAAGACACGAAAAGTACAGGCAATCCATTACTTCTTTGAGGGTTGCACGAAATATTATCATCCTATGTTCTCACGCCCAAGCGAAGGTGAGTATGCTGACAAGTGGTGTAATGAACAGAACAACATAAGGACATACCTGAATGGTTGAATATAATGCTTGGCCAATCGGCAAGTTGCCTAAAGAGTTTCAGCGACCAGAGTTAGATCAGGTCAAGGAGTTGGGTTATCACTGGAAAGATCCACGAGATATCATTGACACTTTTGAAAAGAAGGTTGCTCGATTTGCTGGGTCTAAGTATGCTGTTGCCGTTGACTGCGACAGCCATGCTATCTTTCTGGCACTGATTCTTACTAAGAAGAAACAGCAAGACTCGAAAGACCACGTTGTATACCCAGATACGATTAAGATTCCACGGCATACATATGTATCAGTACCACAGCAAATTATTCATGCTGGATTCAATGTAGAGTTTACAGATGAGAAGTGGAAGGGTGCATACAAGTTAGACCCCTATGATATTACAGATGGTGCAGTTCGCTGGACCAGAGGTATGTATGAGGGTGGTCTGCACTGTGTTTCGTTTCAAATCAAGAAGCGTGTACCGATTGGTCGTGGTGGTATGATTTTACTTGACAACAAGGAAGATTACGAGTATATTAAGAAGATTAGCTATGATGGGCGTGATTTAGATGGTGCATATGATGATGACCCATTTGAGTATTTGGGATGGCATTACTACATGACACCAGAGGATGCGGCACGGGGTATCATTTTGATGAATCAAGTGCCAGAAATTAACGAAGATTATGCTGGGTGGGAGAGTTATCCAGACGTATCGAAAGCGGGGTTTTTGAAAAAATGAAGAAGGCATTGATTACGGGTATTTCAGGGCAGGACGGAAGCTATCTAACTGAATACCTACTTGAACTTGGATATGAGGTTCATGGCATTGTTCGACGGCATAGTGTTGCTGAAGATCAAAGCACACGATTGGGAGATGTACGAGCAGATGTCTCTGGGCTTCACTATGGTGACTTACTAGATGAGCATTCATTGTATAGTATTGTGGCGAGAGTTCAACCAGACGAAATCTATAATCTGGCAGCAATGAGTCAGGTTCGTATCAGTACTGACATTCCAGCATTTACTTTGAAAACAAATGCTATTGGTGTGCTGAATATGCTAGAGGTATTTCGCACAGTTGCACCTGAAGCAAAGTTCTATCAAGCATCGTCAAGCGAGATGTTCGGTAACTCTGTAGATGAGGATGGTAAGCAGCGTATGACCACACCAATGACACCTGTGAGTCCATATGGGTGTGCTAAGGTGCTAGGTTATAACTTGACAAAGCACTATCGCAACGCTTATAATCTACATGCTACGAATGGTATTCTGTTCAATCACGAGTCACCACGGCGTGGTACTAACTTCGTGACCAACAAGGTTGTCAAGAACGCTGTGTTGATTAAGAAGGGGCATCTCGACAAGCTGGAGATGGGTAACATGGATAGCAGTCGTGATTGGGGTCACAGTTACGATTATGTTCGTGCTATGCATAAGATCATCAATCATGATGAAGCATCAGAGTTTATTGTTGCCACTGGTCAAACATACAGCGTCCGTGATATGTGTGACTATGTATTCAAGCAACTTGGTATGAACTATCAAGACTATGTGGTGCAGAACCCTAAGTATATGCGACCAGAAGAGTTGAAGTATCTCTGTGGTGATGCCGATAGAACACAAGAAGTTCTTGACTGGCAACCAACATATACTTTCGAGACTATGCTAGATGAAATGACTGAACACTGGATGAAGGAAATTGACTAATGGCTATTGGTAATCATAATAACAGAACTTGGTTCGACCGAGGTGCATTACGATATATGCATAATCAGTATGGTGTTAGTACCATGGTTGATATTGGTTGTGGCACAAAGAGCCAGACAAAAACTGCACTGTCTATCGGATATGATGTAGCAACCTCAGTTGATGGTGACGAAAAGGTTGATCCTGATATCGTCGCAGACTTCAATAAAAATCGTGTCAAACTTGAGCAGGACTATGATCTTGGTTGGTGTGTTGAAGTCCTGCCTTATGTTGAAGAAAAGAAATTACGCAATTTGAAACCAGCATTTGAACGCTGTAAGTATGTCATTGCTACTGCTACCATTTGGTCTAACAAAGAGTATCCAAATAACAATAATCGGCAATGGTATATTGATAAGTTTGAATCTTGGGGATTTGAATATGATGATGATATTTACAAAGAAATTGTGGAGCATTCACTAATGGACCGAAAGAATCATGAGTCTGGTAACTACACTTGGTTAGAGCGCACAGGTATGTTCTTCAAGAACAGCACATTCTTTGCAAGCGAAGAAACGACCGACGACGAATTGGATGCAGTTGATGTGAAAGACGAACTGTCTGATGTCGAAGATGGAGGGTCTTTCTAATATGGATAGGGTGAAGTTATTCGTTGGATGCTGTAGTAACGGCGAAGATGCCGAGTCAATGGCTGTTCTTGAACACTCCGTCAAAAAGAATAGCAGTCTCCCCGTTGACATTACTTGGATGATGCAGACACACGATGAGACTTCACCCTACTATGGGTGGTCAACGGAAACTTGGGCGACTCCCTTCTCAGGTTTCCGTTGGTCCCTACCCGAAGTCTGTGGGTTTGAGGGGCGTGCTATCTATTGTGATAGTGACTTTATCTGGTTGAGCGATATTGCTGAACTGTGGAATCAAGAGTTTCAAGACGGTAAAATCGTTATGGCAAAGGGTGGTGATAACTCTTGGCGATATTGTTCTGCGTTGTGGGATTGTGAAGCAGCAGGTAAAGTGCTGCCACCACTATCTGATATCAAAAAGACACCTACAGCGCACCAGCAGTTGATGGGTTTGTTCTCGCAAAATCGTCAGTTTGTACAGGCATTTGAGGGCAGTTGGAACTGTATTGATGGTGAAGATTTATCTCTTGACAAGATTGACGCTTTGCATTATAGTGATATGAGTACACAGTTTCATTTACCTCGTGCGGTCGCTCGCATGGAAGGAACTGGTTTAAAACACTGGTTTGACGGTGAGATGAAACCACAC
>VMHT01085484.1_pt1 | contig 11090 bp, 9 predicted proteins | sample 4693611 | NCBI WGS metagenome assembly VMHT01 (sample SAMN12280063, study PRJNA550983) | marine metagenome | isolation source: seawater sampled from same location over 5 years 0.02-0.2 micron viral filtrate | place: USA: collected off the coast of southern California halfway between the port... ... | reverse complement strand
GCTTGCGGCATATACTTGGCTTGCGCCGCTAGCATAGCAAATGCTTCTTTTGGCCGACCCTCTAGCAAGCGCTCAAACATCAATGTTTCCATCATCACAACCGTCCCGGCTGCATTGAAGGAATGCGTGAGAACATTTGAAAGCAAGGCGCTTTGGTATATCTCAACCAGCATGTCAGCGCCCCGGCGCGTGACACTGCGGCGCGCAAACTGATGACGGCTTCCGTCTGCCGGTAGCCTGTCATAAAAAACCAAGAAAGCGTCAAGCCCAGACTCACCGCCATATGCTTCCAAGAACTGGTCAAGATTATCTGCATCGATAATTGCACTTGGCCCAGCTTTGCTTCCAGAAGCTGTTTCTAACATTGTTCGCATTGAGCCGACACGCGCTCGGCTTGGAGATGCAATGATTTTCTGCGCGGCCAAAGACCGGCCCATGTCTTCGCCGATACCAACCAACTGAATAGACGCATAGCCTTCTAGCGAGATAGCTTGCGCCGCTCTAAGCTTGTCCATCACATCGCCGGTTTGCCGAGCTTTTTTCATCAACTCCATAGCATTTACTTGCAGCGAAAGAACGGTACGCCGCGCAGCCAACATCTCAGAATCTGTGAATGGGCGCTCCCCGGGCTTGCGCTTCATAAGCTGCAAAAAGATTTCGTGGGCTGAGATGCGATTGGCATCATTCACAATTTGCTCAAAGCCACGATTGCCCTTGCGCAATATTTTCTGACCGTCTTTTGTTACGGTTTCTTTGTATGTTTCATATGTTGCAGTAATTAACTTTTTCAGTTCGATTTCAGCCGCTGACGTTAACTCGTCTGCATCCCCATCTGCGAGAGCAATCTTTGACAGGTTGGGAAGTACAATGTCCATGTTGACATTAGGGTCATCAGCAAACTGTTGGAGCGTTTGCATTTCGTCAGCCGTTGCCGGGCGCACAAACACATCCCTGCCCTCAACGCTAGCCAGCGGCATCTCATCTAGATTTTGGCCTTGCTCTGCCTCTAAGATGGAGCCAACAGCTTCGCGCCTTATTCTGTCAAGGTCGCTGCCTTCTTCTGGTGCATTGTCTGGCTTGCGAATGACATCAGCTCGGTTGTCAAATTCTTGGAAAAGAGTGCGGCCTATTTTGCTGCCCAACCGGCTGACCGGGCCACCAGCCGCTACTTCGACGCCCTCATCATTGTCAGGCATGTCAGCATCCGGGGCAAGCTCTGCCGGGACTAATTCCTGCGCTTGGCTTTCTTCTTCAACTATTTGCTGGTCAAGTTCGTCGCGTGGAATACTCATGCACCATCCTCACTATTAGACATTGATGACCCTGTTTCTAGCCCTGCATTCATACCAACGTCAGGCATTTCGCCTTCGCGCTGTAGATTTTCAATTAATTGCTTACCACCTCTTACCACTGCTTCGCCCACGGCTGGCAGACCGGCGGCGAAACGCTCACCAGCAACGGCGCCAACAGTTGCAGAGGTTGCAGCTTGGCCTAGGCTGATATCCTCGCCTGTGACGCGCGTTTCTACAGTTTGCCGTGCAAGGTCATCCGCAGCCCCATACATCGCGCCCTCGGCGCCTACAGCGAGTGTGCCGGTGGTTGGCTTGCTAAGAACGATATCCTTTAGCACCTGTTTAAGACTGGCCTTGGTCATTTGCTTGCCAGCCACCTTACCGGCCACGCCAATGCCAAATGTGCCTAGGCCAACATAAGTTGTGGGGTCTTTAAAAAGATTTCCCATGCCTTGTGTGAAGTTGCTAAAATTCATCCCGGTGCGGTCAGATGTCTCCATGAGGTAATACATGGATTTAGCAACCTCTGCCGGTGCATCAGCCAGCTTGGCCGTGTTGACTAACATTGCCGACATATTCCAGTTAAACTGGCTCATAAAGCCCACACCCCATTCGGCGTAGTCTTCTGGCGTCATTGGCTCCGTTTGGTCTGTCCTTATACCCGGGCGTTTTTGAAGCGCTTCTTTAAACTCGGTGTGACCCATGTAATCGTGAAGGACTTTAGAAGCAGTAATCCAATAGGGGTCATCAATTTGCGAACCCTCAGGCAACTCGCCTTGGGAAGCTAGGAAATCACGCTCAATGATTTGGCTGGGAAGCGCACGCACTGCGCCTCGGGACAAGTCATAAGACGCAGCTTCTTTGCTCTCTGGCTCTATGTTGTCCGGGTACTCGCCCCACGGCAAAGGCATTTCACCGATATGCTCACGCACCTGTCCAGTGATGGGGTCTTTAAAAACATACCCATCATGGCCTTTGTTGGTAAAGTATTCAGAGAATGTCGCGCTTAAATCATCCATTACTGATTGAACCCCTCGGGCAGTTTTCCTTCAGCCTCAAGCCTGTCTGCTAATTCAAGTAAGCGAAGAAGGCTGTTTTTAACGTCTTCATTTGTGGCTGCGTTAATTTGGCTGTTGAGTGAGTTTCTGGTGTAGCCGGCAAGGTCGTTTAAAGCAGCGTCAACGTAGCTATCTTGTTCTGGCTGGGCCATCGCATCGAAGTTTTCGTCAAGCCAATCTATTGCGTTGAAGCTTTGCCCTTCATCTTCGCTATCTCTACGCGCCTTGCGCATTGCAAGTTCCACTTTGTTCAAAGTGTTCCACTGCCAAGACTGAAGCACAGAGCGGTCTGCCACCATGCCGGTGGGCAACTGCAAACGCTTTCTGGTTTCGGTCAGAGCTTCAGAAAAGTTCGTGTCCATTCTAGCGCGAACTGTGGTGCTGTAAGCCTTCCAATCCTTATAACTTAGCTCGTTATTTAGAAGGTGCTGATTTAAATCTGCTAGCGTCAGGGTCAGGTCAAAGTCGTTAACTTTTGTATCAATGGCAAAGACTGTGGTCGCATCTGATGTCAGTGCAAATGGTTCTCGCCCACTTATCTTCACTACCATTGCTTCAAGCTCACGCGCTCGAGCGGCATCAACAAATCGCATTCCAGAAATTGCTAATTCAAAGTTGTTTATGGCCGCATCTGGGTCTTCTTTATAGTTCATTAATGCTCGGTTTGCGTCCTCTTCGTAGCTTTTTGCTAGCGCCTCGTTTTCGCGTATCGCTCGGTCTTGTATCGTTATGTTGTCATTTACCGTTTGCAGCCATGCTGCTCGCGCCATTTCAATCACCGCTGAACGGTCATCCGGGTCTGACAAAAGCCCCATCGCAAGTTTTATGTTCGTCGGCAATAAGTCAGAGTTGTTGCGAATTTGAGTGTATATGTTGTGCGGAGTTTGTGAGTCCAAAACAGCGTTGCCAATTAGTTGTTTTGAAGCGTTCATCACTGCATCATCAAAAGCTTTATCCAAAACCTTTAACTCAGAAGCGCCGTAGTTATACGAAACTGCATCCGCTAAAATCACTTTTTTGGTAGCCTTTAAGCTTTCGGCTGTAAGAGCAACAGTTTGTTCTGTGCCGTCTGCTAGCTTTTGTGTCACGCCGTTTTCAAGCATGTCAGGAATACTATCAAAGGTCAGAAGCAGTGAGGCTTGCCAATTTGCTTTGGCTTGAGCTTGGGACTTGGTTATGTAAGACGAATGATAACTTGAATATTTCGCATTTCCAAACACGCCTAAACGCGCTCTAAATTGCCGTGCCATTACTGGGCTTGTATCATCAAAGGTGGCTCCAAAGCCGTGGATGACCGCGTTTATATCAGCCTCAACACTTGCTGGATTAGCCCCCGAACCTTCTCCGGCCAACACAATTGAATTTATATTTTCCTTTGCAGCGAGTTCTAAATTGTCAGACGTAATCTGTATCGCCGCACGCCGTGCTGCACGGTCAAAAACTGTATCATCCCCACCGGGCAGCAATATTTCTTCGCCGCTTTGTTCTGCCGCTTGAAGCTGTTCTATTGTTGGGGCGTTCTCCGCTCCATACTCCAGACCGTCCCGTTCTGCCTTTTGCTTTGCTTGCTGGAGAAAAAAACTGTTCATCCGCGACAAAGAATTTTCAAGCTGGTTCAGACCTTGCGCAGTTGCTTGCGCCGTTGCCGAGGTTATTTCTGGCACTCTAAGCTGCAAACTCGCGGGTCTGGTTCTGACACTCTCAGCCATTAGTCTGACCCCACTGCGCCTTCAGCACTGCCACCAAAGCTAGCTGCTTGCGACCCTGCCGTGAAAGCATCTACACCCGCCGATAGCGTGCCGGTAATAAGCGCAGTACGCCCAGCCTTTCTGTAATCTGACGCTTGTCGTTTGCCGCCGGAAAGCGCGAGGCTTGCACTGTCAGATGCTGTACTAAAATCAGTCACACCGCTGCGTAGGTTATAGGTATTGATAAGGTCTTTTGTTTGTCCCGGGACTAGCGCTCGGACGCCCCCGGCGTAGCCACGCGCTACCGTAGCGGAAATTGCAGCCATTGCATTGTCGAGAGCTTGCGTGCCTTCGCGGGTGTAAGCCACCGCGTCCAGCCGTGACTTAATGATGGCGTTTTTCGCTTTGGCATCATATTGCTGCTTTTGGCTATATGCCTTGCCTACGCCAGACGCAAACTGCGCCCCGGCAATGATATATGGAATAGCTGCCGTCATCTACGCCCCCACGCTAACTTTGTAGTCCAAGGCCAGCACCGTCATAAAAACAGGCTGAGACTGACTGATTGTGATTTGTGCATCCCGGTCATAGCCTAAAAACCCTTGCGTTTTTTTAGTGCCGGTAAAGGTTGGAACCGCGCCAGTGCCCGGCAAGGGCAGGGTGGTAAGGTCTACTTCCTTAGAATTAATTGTCAGGTTTTGCGTGCGAAACAGTATTGGTGTCACTTCCAATATGCGCCGCCGCGTACCTTGCGCAGAACCGCTTTGCATACGAGGCTCGAAGGGCTGAGTAACCACTGTAGATGTGTAGCTCAGGCCAACCTCAACGTAGCTGCTAGCAGTGCCACCTATTGTTACGGTTCCTGATAAGGTTCCTACACCTATTGTTAGAGTAATTGAACTGCTAGAAATCGGCTGATTGATGGATGTAATCGTCTTAAATAATTTTGTGCTTGTTAATTGCTGAGTGCCACCATGATCGAAACCTAAACTTGTAGTGGTCAAGGTTTCTGTTTGCGCTGCACCGTAAACATCAGTGCCGGTAATTGTGATTGTAGCCCCAGTAGTCCAACCACCACTAATATTGCCGTAAAGCAATTGGACAAATCTACCTGTGTCACCGAGATTAGCAGTTGCATCATTATTGCCTAAAACCCCATTGAGGGTTTGATTTCCAGAACTAGCAACAGCACTTGTTTTGAGGGCATCACTATCATTAGCCAGCGTGCCAACCGTGGCGTCACTGTCCACAATGTCATCGCGTACAATCTTTACTGTTTCTGCTTGCAAATGCGACAAGCCGCCAATCACTGTGGTGCTAGGCAATGGCTGATCGGGGGACGCTGCCCCAGAGAAGTATTGAATCGAGCTATCAGTGGTGCGGTCATCATCAAACACCTCTAGATAATACTTTGCAGCGCCTCCGATTGTGCGTTTTACCACTGTGTAAATTGTGTCCAAGTCAACAGCGACATCCACAAAATCACCGTCAGTTGACCACGAAGCCGGAGCAACAATTTGCTGAGAGCGGTTCAAGGTAAATGCGGTGATGCTGCCAGTAAAGCCGGTGCTGGCGGCGCGATACCCGGCGGTGTTAGTGCCGTTTACAATCATCAGCAAATCACCCTCAGTCGTGTCCGTAGCGCTTCTGAGCGCCATTCTCTGAGGGTCAACCAACATATGCGAGGAAAGCAGCGAGATATTGTTTGCCACATAGTTAAGCTCAACATCGCTAAACAGCATTTCCCGCACGGCTTTACCTTGGCGCTGAATAAACAGCGTACCGCCCTCAATCGCTTGTGGTAGTATGCCGTATTTGCTGCCTCGATTGGTCGCTGCCTTAACAGTAATGTTTGACGGCGTTATCGGATCAAGGGTTGCTTGGGGAATAAAAAACTCACCGCCCTCAGTAAATATCTGAAGGTCGCGGCCAGACCTTATTCCAGTAATAGCGTTGACCGTGTCAGTCGCCAAAGTGATAATAATGGCATCATCATCTAGCCCCTCGGCCACACTAAAGTTAAAAAAGTTTCCGACCTTTGAGCCAAACAATGTGGACGGTTGTGAATAGCTACCACCAAAGTACAGACGTCCTTCGTGAAAAGAGCAAGTGCGCGGCCATCCTCGGGTGTTAGACCAAGCGTCCTCGTATCCACTTTCTAGCTCCCATTCGCCAGAGCCAATTGCAGATGTGCTGAAAAATGGTATTTCAACAGTAGCCTCGACTACTGTAGCGCTGGTGTACGCGGTTATCTTGGCGCGGCCAAAACCGTTTAAAACATTCACATACTGATCGACGTTGGACGATGAAAACGCACTGCCCCCAGCGGTCAGTGTGATATTGCCGGACGTAGCTGAAGCGGTCAGCGTCTGGCTAATGGTAGATGTTGACGCAGTAAATTGTTGCTTGGGAACCGCGGGGCTTACCAGCGACACAGTCCAAGTTGTATTGTTTGCACCCCGGACGATTTTGAACGGCGCAAAGTTTTCGTTTACAATTATTAGAGTATCGGCTGACTGCGTGTAGTACGTTCTGTCCATATCGATTGCGGTCGCGCCTTTCAGCGTGCCGACCGCATAGTCTAGATAGGAGTTGCCAGAGCCGTTGATGTCTGTGAGTAGGGTTTGCGCGGCATAAAAGCGAAACCGAATTGTGCCAGATGCTGTCTGAACCGAGGCCACAATCATAAAGTTTTGTGTCGTAGAAAACTCAAATGGGATAAGCATGACCCCATTGCTTGGATTGTCAGCGGTCAAATCAGTTAGAAAACGCAAGCCCGGGCGGCGCGAAAACCCACCTTGCGGTTCAAATTCCACGTTTTCGGCCAAATCCACAGAAGCGAAATATTGATTTAAATCGATGCGACCCCGCAAAAGCGGATCAATCTCACCAATTGTGAAGGAGCTTTGATATTGCTGGATGCGGCTCATCGTACCTCGGCAAGCATGTAATCGGATATTGGCGCGGTCATTTGCCCGGCGCTATCAATGTTAGAAGCTTGCCGGAAAAAACCGCCGCGCAACCCCTCACTGGGCGACCCCAGTGACACAGTGCGCCAGTACTCGGCCTTGCTGGTCTGATCCGTAATAACCTCGGCAAGATGCCACGCCATTTGATAGCTTAAAAGGGTGACGAAATATGTGGGCATGTTGCCCTCGGACACGGTCTTTTGGTAGTCGATAAAGATGTTCGTGTGTTCTGTCATCAAGACAGTTCCACCCGCTGCCGCCTGATTTATTTCCCAGTTTTTCGTGATTGGCGCACCGGCATTGGCACTGGCGCGAACTGCCCGAGGAACCCCGGTAATCATATCATTGGGCAGAGTAAACTGGTACGACCATTCACTGGTCGGAGTAGCGGTCTGCTTGGTTAGCTGCGCCTTACCCAAAGTAAAAGACCAAGAGTACATTCCCAAGGTCGATAACTTCACTTCGTCGTAAATTGTGCTGCACGCCGTGGCGCTAGCAGAGCCGTCTGAAAAGCTGGTGATGGAAGACGCGCCCAGCAACAGTAGCGCCTTATTACAGATTGAAACGTCAGTATCACCGCTAGCCATACCCGCACTCCTAAAGGTAAAGCAGGGGCGTTGCCGCCCCCGCTAAGTGTTTTAGTCACTATCGGTTTGAGCGATAGTTGTGCCGTCTGAGACATCGACCACGCCGCTAGCGTTTGAAACAACAGTGTGAATTGATGACGCAAGTGTGCCGCCAGTTGATGTTACACTGGTAATAATATCGCCCACCGCAACCTCATCAGCCACATCGTTGAAGTAGGCCGCTGTATTTACAGTAGCCACTGTGTCAGTGGTTTTGTAGGTGAACATTTGGGGGGCAGTGCCTTTTTTACTCTGCCCACCAATAGGGTTCCATCCTGTTCGTGAAAAAGCCATGATTAAGACTCCCGTGTGATTAAATCAACGATGCCGTCAGCATCGATTGCAACCGCACCCATCGACAAACAGCTTGCCACCAAGAACGAAGTCTTCTCAGCAATGTAGTCAATTTTTGTCGTTGGGGGCATACCCACCGCACAACCAACAGCCATCTTGTGGAATGCAAAGTTTGTACGGTCGTTTGAACCGTCTTTTGCCAAACCACCTTCGTCACGGTCGCCAAGTACATGGATGGTGAAACCCATGAAACTGTTGATGTCGCCGCGCTGAAGCGCTTGCAGTTGGTTGAAGTCGGCGCTTACTGCGCGTTCATCTGCCAGCAAACTTGCCAGACCTGATGCGTGGATAACCATATGTCGGTCAGCGCTTGGAACATTTTTCGTGTTCATCGCCTCTGCCGCTGCAATGATTTTACCAACATTCAGATCGGATGCTGCCGCAGAGCCAGATGTGACCACAGTGTTTGCCACAGTGCTACCGGCAGAAGCCGCAGCAATTGCGTCCAGAATAATTTGGTCCTGACGCCGCCCAATCGCAGAGCCGACAACTTGTGCAAGCTCTTGGCGCTCGTCAAAGTTGACTTTTTGCGCATTGAAGATGTCAGAGTATTCAGCCGCAATGTAATCTGAAAGCGTACAGCTTACGGTCGAGAATGCGGTGTTAAGTGGGACTACGTCAGTCTGGGGCGTGCGAACAACAGCCGCGCCCTTGCCAACGCTAGGGAAGTTTACCGTCGAGCCTTCTACGCCCGTCCGGGTGCGAACAGTTCCAGCCAATTGCGAAGTGCCTTGATAGGCTTGCTTTACCTCGGCATCGAATAACTGGATGAACGCAGTTGATAATCCTGTAGACATGGATTTTCTCCTGATTAAACCAAAATTAGCTTCACGCCACGTTGGTTATCGGGAGCATTTGCCCCGGCCTCTGGCTTCGCGGATCAGCCGCGCACGGCGAATTTCTTCGCGCCAGACCGGCCCAAAAGGGTTGTCAGTCAAATCGAACGATACAGTACAAGCTGGAGCTTGTAAATACTCTAGATACAACATCTGGTATTAGTACAAAAAAGCCCCACCAGTGACATGGAGAGAAACACTGGTGGGGAAGTGGGGGACAGTGAGGCAGTCCCTGGGAGTAACTACTTAGGCCAAGGGTATTTCATAATCTTCTTTTCAACATCACGCCGATAGCTGCCATCCGACTGGTAGCGCGGGTCAGCCATAGCGCTGGACATCCAATCTTGCATGTCCGAAACGCTCAAAACGTCATCACCAACCTCGGATACCGGGATTTTTGACAAGTCGCCGCCCCACGTTCTCACTTTTTGGAGAAGCTTCTGGCCCACGGCATCACCGCCCCAGCTATTCATCAACTCGCGCTCCGCTTCTGTAACCAATCCCTTGCGAAGCTGACCATCAGCCCAATCAATGTTGGACTTAATAATGGCATCCGCATTGGGGCCAAGCGCTCGGCGCTCGTTGTCTACGTCTATTTGCGCAGCTTCAGCGTTTTGAAAAGTTTGCTCAAGAACCGTATCGGCAAGCTTGTCAAACGCTGCCTGATTGACACCAAATTCTTTTGCCCACTTCGTATACTCACCGACAAGCGGGTCTTCCAAAGGAATATTCTTGTCGGAAAAGACAGCCGTGTCATATGTTTCGGGGGCTTTGTGCTTGCCCTGACTGAACTGCTTTTCGAGGTTTTTGTAACTTTCAGTAAACTTTTCGAGGTCCGGGCCATCTTCGCCCCAGAACTTTTCTGGGAAGTAGTCTGGTCGTTCAAGCTCACCGATTTCCGGGTCTTCCGCTTCTTGGGCGAGGTGGGGGACTTCGTCATTGGTTTCCTCGGGTTCAGAGTTGACTTCTGTTTGCATCAGTGTCGCGGGGGCCGCATCGGTTGTCCCTTCAACTTCTTGCTCATTAAGGCTCATTGGTTCGATTTATCCTTTGCTCGATTTCTTTTACTAATCTTCGTTGCGCAGACCGCGCATAGCCAAAACTCTCAGGTTCACCCGGAACCCAAGTGTCTGGCTCTTCATAGCGCTCCTTCAGGTGCGCCAAGACCTTCTGTCCGGCTTCTGTGCTAAAGCAGCGCCGATACAAAATATCGATTTCATTCTGGACATCGCGCCCGATAACCGGGGGGCGTGCCGCGTCCAACCCATCCCAACCGGGTGAATTGATGTTAAAAACATTTTCGGTCATTCAGCCGCCATCATTTGTTGTGGGGGTGGGCCTTCGCCTTCCATAGGTTCGCCCTGCGCAGCCATTGCTTGTTGCGCCATTTGCATCATCTCGGCTTGCATTTGCTCACGCTCTTGCGGCGTGGTGCGCAGTGAACCGGGGATGCCTAGCTGATCCGCGATATAATCCCCGACACGCTCCATGTTCAGAAGCATCTGACCTTGCGGCCCAAGCGCCTGAGATATCTGCATGAACTGCATAACTTCGTTGAGCTTGTCCATGTTCGCAGCCATTGCCAGCGGCGATTGAGGCGTTACCGTAACTTGCAGGCCGTTCACCTTCAGCGGCAAATCAATCATTCCCTCTTCGTCCATAAGCTCCAGCGTCCGGCGTACAATCGGGAACATTGTCTCCGAGATTAAACGGCCAAAGGCAGCGCCGAGATTTTGTGACAATTCCTTCATTCTTTCAACCACCTCAGTGGCTGACCGAGCGCTCATATTGTCCGGCGGCAAGCTTTCATCTAGCAGCGTTTTCTTGATGTTTACGCGCAAATCATTGGCAACAATCTGCGATAGGTTGGCGTCTCCGCTCCGAGGGAGAGGCTGCAAACTCGGACCGCGAGGACCACCATTCGAGTTCACACCAATGACCGCGCCCGGGACTATCGATATCGTCTGAGGGTTTAAAACTCCATCATCCACCGCAGTGAATACACCGCCGATAGAAATAGAGGCGTTCTTGAGCGTCAACTCAACCACTTTATTGAGCGTTTTAATGTCAGGCAGGGCATACAGCACCGGCCCCCGACCATAGCGCTCATTCGATGCTTTCATGTACCGGCTGACCACAAAGGGAAAGCTGTTTAGGTCGCGATGCACAATCTTGGTCTTGGCCTCGACCAGCATCAAGCAATAGTTAATCCGGCCATCCTCAACATAGGTGGCCTCCAAAAGCTCAACGCGCTCCGAGGGGTCTTC
>VMHT01062034.1_pt1 | contig 11090 bp, 8 predicted proteins | sample 4693611 | NCBI WGS metagenome assembly VMHT01 (sample SAMN12280063, study PRJNA550983) | marine metagenome | isolation source: seawater sampled from same location over 5 years 0.02-0.2 micron viral filtrate | place: USA: collected off the coast of southern California halfway between the port... ... | reverse complement strand
CTTACAGGTGCTATCTCGTCCTGGAAGAGCTCTTGCTTTTCAATTAGACGGCGACCCCTCTTTTAACAAAATTAATTTTTGGTTTCAAGACCTTGCCGGCGCTAGCCAGGGTACTGAATTTAAACCCTATGACTACTTTTCTGAATGGCCTAAAAAGTATAATTGGTCTGAGATAAAACCGTCCATTATAATCAGAAACGAGACATCAATAGAATCAGTAACAGGAGTAATTAACAAAAGAATATCTTTAAAAATTGAAAAATTAGATAGTGGCAAGGGCACAATCAGCGGTAGAACTAAAACAGTGGAGATGGATGAATCTAAAAATTTTCATTTTAGTTTCGATGCAGGAACTCAGGAACAATATAAAAAATTAGAATCAAGAACTAAAGACATTTGGCGAAAGAAAGTGTCTAGTCCCAACTGGGTGTCGCAAAAAAAAGGTATCCCGTCGTCCATCACAGATCTAAGTCAATTAGCGAACGCTTACAAAAAGATACAAGAAAGTGTAACAGGGGAATGGTGGGATATTGATCAAGGAGAATTACCCCCAAGTATATTAAGGCAAGCACAATCAGAGGCAGACGAGGTTGCCGGTTCTTTTATTTCACAGCCAATTGTCACGACCATCAATCATGAAGCAGCCTACAAAGAGGGAATTAAATTAATTAATTCAAAGATTGGGGGCAATCCCATTGAAGAAGATAACCCACTAAATATTGCAGATAATGCGTGGGCCAGGCTAGAACATATCCTTAGCACTACACAAGTGGCCAACCTCTCTGAGCAGAAATCGTATGGCCTCAGAAACGCAAATGCTAAAACTGACGAAAATTTTCTTAATGAGGCGATAGGGTCTGCTGCATACTTGGTTGCCTTTCAGTTTTTGTTTTTTTCGGCACTGTCTGAGGTTGTTCAACTAGCAGAGGAAATTGCTGATCTTGAAGGGCAAGAAGTCACCGATGATTTGATCGACGCCATTGAACAGAAAGCTTTAAATGCTGATACCAACGCTCTTATAGAAGGGGCCGGTAGTTCCGCCACACAAGAGGAAGAAAAGCTATCAGAGAAAGTTATTGATGAAAGGCAAGTTTTTTTAAGACAATGCGCTCTCCTAATGAATATGGATACGCTTAAAGGTTTATACAAAAAAACCTTTTCTGATCCAAATAACCCAAATACGTTTGATAATAAAATTTGGACAGTTGATGTAAACGATTCTCAGAGAAGATCAGATATAATTAATTTTTTGACGGCATCTCCATATAAATCAATAGGTTCTTTTTTAAAACTATCTCCGGAGCTACAAGCTTGCTTGGCGCCAAAACTAAGATTTTTTAAAGTGTTTAATGACAAAACCAACAAAGACAACATAAAAGAAATAGAATTTTCTTTTCCATATCACTACAACCCCGACGATAGCGCCTACAAATTAAACGAGACAGGGCAGGTTTTCAGAGGTTCTGGTATGGGCATCAGGTCATTTTCGTTCAATTTCGAGGGAACATCACCAGCGACAGCAAGGAATGACATTGTCGCTGAATTAAATTTGTTTTTTCAAGACTTTACGGAACTATTAAAGTATAGAAGTGGAGACAATCTGTTCTCAGATAAAGGTCAAGGAGAAAAGTATAGGTACATAGATTTGTTGCTTTTGCCGGGATCAAAAATGAATAAGAAAAAAGACCCAGAAAACGATGAAGACCTTTACAATCACTACGCAGCCTATAATCCATCCGACCATAGAATCAGGGTTGACGTGGGTTGGGTTGTTAGAGACGACACATTGTTTAGCAATTTGGTTAAAAATCGTGGTTTAACAAAAAACATGGGCAAAGATAAGGAACCACTTAATTTAATTAATGAAGCACTACAAGTTATAAATAAATCCTATTACTTAAATATGGTAGATCACAACATTGACTTTTTGGATGATGGCTCCGTTGAATTAAAAGTAAATTATAGAGCTTGGCTTGAGAGCAGCACAAAACAAAATCAGTTGGACGCTTTGTTGTCACCAGAATTGGCTCTTGATAGAATTAACATGACCAGAGATTACAATTCTTTATTGGAGAAAAAATCTTGTGCCGATGCGGATGGAAATTATACCGAAGACTTTCAAGAGCTTATTGGAACCTTTAACGCAATTGAATTAGATATACTTCAAAGGTCGCATCAATCAATTGTCGAGAGGCTTATCAGAAAAGGAAAATTACATTATTGCTTTTTGAATGAGAAAGATATAAACTTTTTTAAAGATAAGGGATTCTTTAGAACAACTCCAGAAATTCACTTTGCAAAAGGTGGCAACGGCATTGTTTCCACAAATACTGCTGTTAAGCTAAAAGAGGTAGTAGTTGACGAAACAAAGCCTCTAGCGGAGCAAGAGACCCAATACGAAGCGGAACTTTATTTGGATTCCACATTAATTCACATGAGACCAGAATATGTTTCTCCTAGAAACGTTGGCAAAATGATTACATTCTTTTATTTTGGCGACTTGATCAATATTGTTATGGATTGTATGAAAGACCCAACAACCGTTGACAAAGCTCTATATCCGGAGTTTAGAAAAACCAAAATTATATTATCTTCTTTTGATTATGTCAACCACTTAATGGAAGACAAAAATATTAATTTATCAGAGATTCCCATATCCACAGAGTACTTTTTTGAATGGATGAATCAAAACGTAGTAAAGACCAAGAGAAGAACATATCCATTAACATACTTTATAAGGGATATATGCAATAAACTTGTTGCTAATCTTTTACTTGAGGTCTGCATAAACAGAAATCCAGTCAAGACGCTAAGCTTTAAAACAATCAATTTGCTGGGAGTGGTCGATAGCCCAGCAGACCCTGATCCTTTCTTGGACATGCCAAAGATGGCGGGACCACATTCGATTCATTATGATGTCGCAGAGGCTCACTCAAAGGGCTTAGGTCTTCCACTAAGAGGAAACATTGGAAACAAATCTTTAAACAGCGCTTATAATTACATAGCTATTTACCCAACCACCGATAATCAATCTTACGGCGGCACAGGAAAGTTTTTTGAAGACGGGAAAAAAGGCATTTATCATTTCGGTCTTGGTAGTAACAGGGGAATAATAAAAACAATTAAGTTCGCCAAAACAGATATACAATACATCAGAGAAGCCAGATTTTTTAATCATGGTCACGATGGTTTGATGCAACTGAGCGCTGTGTACAAAGTTACGTTGGAAATGTTTGGTAATACTATTTTCTATCCCGGAATGTTAATCTTTATTGACCCAAGAGAGCTTGGTGGTTCTGATTTTGATCCAACAATTGGCAGAACAGCAGACACAGAGCCCTCAGTGGCTAACTCTCTCGGGATAGGAGGGTATCATTTAATTACTAGAGTTTCATCTAATATCGAACCAGGAAACTTTTCAACAACAATCGAAGCGCAATTTGTTTATTCCGGTGATGGTAGCGAAAAGAACAGAATGAAAAAGAAAATAAATAAAAAACCACAATCAATAGAAAGCACAGTTTTCTCAGCAGACAGTATTGACAATTATTGTGAAAAGATAACAGCCGTTTATGGTCAGGTTTTAGAGGGTGGCAGTATAGGGACTCCCAATTCAAAATTAAAGTCAATCGCGGACAAGACAGAAGAAGAATTAAATAGAATAATATTAGATAACGCTAATAATAGTAGCATGAGCAATCAATAGAGGTAACCACTATGTCAAATTTTAAAGCCACCAACTCCTTTAAGCTAACAAGGTTTGCTTTCTATGAAAGACTTAGATATAAGTTATTAGCATACGAAAACATAAACCACTCTAATTTAAAAAATATAAGCTTTTCTAGTTTAAATTTGTATGGAAAGATAAACAACAATTACGACGCTGTCTACCCAGACAAGGAATTCATCAAGCAGACACCCAATAATAAGTACGCACTTGGGGTCGTCGCAGACGCATTCAGTAGTGTCATAGAGCACTTCAGAAGAGCAAACAATCTTGAAAGAATAGATCCAAATCAAAAATTCTTAACAGACATAAAATGTCATAGCGGCTATATTGATCCGCTGGACTTGTATAACAGCTATATAAACAATGTTTTAGATATCTTTAACAAAGATTATTTGAAAGTCAATGAAATTAAAAGTTTTGATGATTATTTACATTTTTTTCTCCCGTATGCTAGGATCTTAAAGGCAGAGTTCCCTATAACATTTTCTGGCTGGATAAAATCGAAAAGATGCTCTCCTTTCATATCCGGCCTATATTTGAATGTCTCCAATGAAAACTTTGGTGATGACCCACCAAAAGAGCAACATTTCATTAATAGTCCGAATTTTAACTTTTACTTGGACACTTGCAAGTCAAGGGGTTTTTATGTTGCAAAATCAAATCCTAGCATTTTGATTGCTGATATTAATTCAACACCAATGAAGAATCGGATAAATGCAGGCAAAGGCGGAGGAACCATTTTTAATAACTCCTTCAAGCAAGCATACCAAGATGATATGAGATTACTGTCGTTAAAGCTCATAGAATATTATAACACGTTTCTTAACAATCGGCAACAATTATTTATTCAAAAAATATCTAAAGATAACAAAGTGTATACTAGTATTGAATATATTAATAATAATAATATAAATAATATAAATAAATTTAATAATATTAAATATAAATTATATATAAATATAAAAAACATAGAAGAAAATCTTGTATATGGACAAGCAGATATTGATCAATTTGTTATAAAAGCAAAAAAGATTGAGAATATATTTGACAACTCAACAGCAATAGACTATATTAATATCAAGTTTCGCTCCACTTATGCATCAAAATACGGGGGGCTAAATTACTACAACAAGAAATTTGATTCAATGGAGGGCTGATGATATTTCAAATATTGGATGATAAAGAACGCTGTTTCGGAATATACAGGAAAGGAGAATTTATTTATGACAGATTACCACATGACATCGGATGCACTTGGAACTGGCATCCTAGCCTTGCTGCTGCTGATATCAGCTATGCTAGTATTTTTGTTGGCGGCAGATCACTTGAAGAAGTATGTCCAGAACATTTACAGTCTCGTCTTCAAAGAAGAGAAGGTAAAATAAAAGCATTCATTAATTCTGCTGTGAACGCTAAAATTAAATTTGACGATCTGTGCTTGTTCAACATTGTACCAGACCAGCACCTAAAACACTTTTGTGAAACTAAAAATGAAATATGTCAATGGATATTTGATAATTACGAAAAACCACAAAATCATGGTTTTATTGTTGATCTTCAAAATATGATCTCCGAGATAAATAAAAGACCGGTCTTAATCAACCAAGAACGGCTCTTAAAACACTCTTTAGGTGATATGAAGGCTAAGTCCCTGCGCAACTTCTTAGGGGGCGAAAATAAGCCAATTTTGTACGATGTGTGGGGTTCGGTCACTGGGCGTCTCACAACGAAGACTGGGTCGTTCCCAATCATGAATTTAAAGAAAGAGTTGGCGGATGTCGTTGTGCCAAAAAATAATGTGTTCGTACAATTTGATTTGAATGGCGCGGAGATTAGAACGCTGCTGTCGTTGTCGACCGGCGATCATCCTCGCGAGGACATACACACATTCAATCTTAATAACGTATATAGCGGTCTTGGTTCAAGAGACGAAGCAAAGAAAAGATTCTTCGCATGGCTTTACAATCCAAACTCTGAAGATTATCTAACCGAAAAGTTTTATAACAAAACAGACATATTAAAAAAATATTATATTGATGGGGTTGTTAATACGCCTCTTGGTAGAAAGATAGCAACGGATGATTTTCATTCTCTCAATTATCTTTTGCAGAGCTCGTCATCAGACAACTGTATGATGCAGTGCGTTAAGATAAATAAGTTTTTAAAACAAGCTAAATCATTTGTTCATTCCGTAGTTCACGATTCACTAACAATTGATCTAGATCTTAACGACCGTCACTTATTACCGCAGGTTCAAGAAATATTTGAGGATACACAATTGGGATGGTTCAAATCATCCGTCCACGTTGGACACAATTTAAAAGATATGACGGAGGTATCATGGTCTTAATAGGAATAGGAAACGCAGGCCACAACTTAATTAATGAGTTCAGCGACCATCACACAAAGATTTCAATCACTTCAGAAGACTTTCCAAAGAAGTGCAAGAAGACGGAGGATTATGAACAATATTGTCCGGACTTTTCCGATCGTTTTGATTTTAGCGATGATGAGTGCTGGGTAGCCCTTTGCGGGTCTGGCAAAGTTGCTGGATGTTCGCTTAGAGTGCTTGAGACCATCAAACATAAAAAAATAAATATTATGTATATTTATCCGGATACAACACTATGCAACACAGTACAGTTAAAAAGAAACAAAGTTCTATATGGTGTACTGCAAGAGTACACAAGATCAGGTCTGTTCAATAGAATGTATCTGTTCTCCAACAAAAACGTTTTAGAAATTATTGGAAACCAGCCAATCACTGAGATGTACAATATGATAAACAAGCAAATTGCGAACTCAATTGAGACGCTTGAGTGGCTTAAATCACAGAACCCTGTCATGGGCTCAGATCATGAATCAAAAATTGTTTCAAGAATATGTACCCTGTCTGCGGGAAACTTCAAAAAAAATGAAGAAAAAATGTTATTTCCCCTTGACAGTATCACAGAGGCAAGTTATCTTTATAGTGTAAGCAAAAAACAATTAGAGAAAGACAAGGACATGCTTAATAAAATAAAGGAAAGAATAATGAAAGATGAAGAAAATAACATTGTATCATCATTTGCTATCTACCCTTCAGAGCATACCCAATCATTCTTTTATTCTTTGAAACTTACACACTTTATTCAAACTATGGAGGGCAAATGAATAAAATTTTCAAGATAGATCAGTATGATAACATTGATTGGTCTGGTAATATGTATGGTATTCCCAAAGATGAGTGGTGGAGAACATTTTTAGATTGCCATGATAAAGCAAACTGTCGCGCAGAATTAGTCGCAATGCTTGAGCATGCTGTTTTAACCTATCATGGAAAAAACCCAGCGACAACCATTCTGGTTAGCGCACACAGGGTTCACATTGGTCGTGATGTCGGACTTTTTGATAAAATAGTTCGTGGCCCAAGCTACTCACAATACCATAGTCTCGTTAAACAATGCGAAAAACATTATTGTGTCCCAACTGGTGAGATCGAAAAACTACCAATAGTCGGCCCTGATAGATTAGCCGAATACTACGAGCGAAGGGACGCACTACGATCCGAAAGAAGATCAGAATTCTACTCCAGACGTAGAAATTAAATGAATAAAAAAATAAAAAAAACTCTTGACAACAACAAGTAAACATGTTATAATAATAGAGTAAGCAAAAAACTTATAACGAGTAAAGTCATTGATGTTCACCATCACAAACCCTAAGAGCACAATCCACTTTTCCAATATAAGACAATAACTTACAAGACATTCATAATAGGAGAAAATATGTCTATATACACACAATACACTGGAACTTTTACAAAAGCTGACGGCTCAACACGTACAATGAGCTTTATCAAGACCCAAGACTTGCCTAGTACGCATTTCTCTGAGGGACAAATTAAAAGTAATCTTTCCCGTGATGGTAAAACTGAAGTAGTTTATGATACTCAACTCCGATCATTTCGTCGTTTTAACCATTCGACACAAGTTGGTTCATTAATTTCAACAAATGTCAAATATTCATTTGACAGCTAATACAAACTTAGTTATACTAATAGTGTAAGCAAGAAAAGCTTTTTAAAAAATTACAAATCATTAAGAAAAAAACTTTAACTTTTTTCTTGACAACAATAACCCAAACGGTTATATTACAAACGTAAGACAAAAACTTGTAACGAGTTGCGTCATTGTTGACCATCATCACAAATCCTAAGGTCACAATCTATTCAACCACTACAAAATAATAACTTACACGACATTACAATAGGAGTTAAATATGTCTAATACTTACACACAATACACTGGTACTTTCACAAAAGCTGATGGTTCAACTCGAACAATGAATTTTGTTAAGCCACAAGACTTACCAAATACACATTTTTCCGATAGTCAGCGTAAGAATCAGTTGTCACGTGATGGTAAAACCCAAGTTGTATGGGATATTGATCGAAAGCAGTTTCGTCGATTCAACACATCTACGCAAGTAGGTAGCTTATCTGAATCAAAAGTCCAAATAACATTTGGCAGTTAACCGATAATTGGTTATATTAAATTAGCGGGGGGATTATTCCCCCTGACTTTAGTCCTTAAAGACAAAAAACTTAGCTAAACAAAGGAGACAACAATGGCTATAAACTTAGATTTAATGAGAAAGAAACTTGGAGTTTCTCAGAACAATGGTAAAGAACAAGACAACACAAAGTGGCGCCCTAGCGAAGGCGACCAAACTGTACGTATACTTCCATCAGCAGATGGAGACCCCTTTAAAGAATTTCACTTCCACTATAATGTTGGTAAGAATCCTGGAATTCTTTGCCCCAAGCGCAATCATGGAGAAGATTGCCCTATTTGTGACTTTGCGTCAAAACTATGGCGTGAAGGTGTAGAAAGAAATGATGATACCTCAAAGCGAGAGGCTAAAAAGCTATTTGCTCGTAAGCGATACTATTCTCCTATTGTAGTTCGTGGCGAAGAGAGCAAAGGTGTGAGAGTTTGGGCTTATGGTAAAACTGCATATGAGACCTTACTATCCTATGTCCTTGATCCAGACTATGGAGATATTACACATGAGGAGTCGGGAACCGATATTGTATTGACCTACACTGTTCCCGGCACTCCTGGATCATTTCCAAAGACTCAATTGAAGCCTCGTCGTAGACCTTCTGTTTTGTGTGATGATGCTGTAGCTGACTGTGATGAACTAATTAGCTCGATTCCTGAGATTGAGACCCTGTTCCAGAGGCATTCTACTTCCGATGTACAAGCCTTACTGGACGAATACCTGTCCTCCGATGTTAACTCAGAGGGTTTCTCCAGAGAGTCTGAGCGCTACAATAGTAACAAAGGCTCTGTCGATTCAGCTTTGAAAAACTTTCTAAATCAAGAAAGTTAGTTCTTGGAAGGTGTTGGCCCCGCACTTTAAATAGGGGCATTTTATTTTATTACTGATAACACTTCCTAAGTGCCGCTCACACTTAAACTGAGCAAATGTTCACAATAAGTCTGCCTCCACGTGGCGTGAGTGGAAACAGGTAATGCTGGCTGAAGACTAACATAAATTAATGTTTTAGAATACAATATTTTGAAGTAAATTATAAGGAGATTAAAAATGGAACAAAAAACTAATTTTAATAGCGGAAAAGATGCAAAAAGATGCGCAGTGACACCACACTTAGGTAAGCTATTTGACACTGTCTTACCAGCGCTAGGACATAGCACTGTAGAAGCAATAGCTGACATTGTTGATAATTCTTTGGATGCTCAAGCATCTACTGTGCATATTTCTTTAGGAAATACAAACGGCAAAATTGACAGAATTATGATAATTGATGATGGCGGCGGAATGGAAAGGTTTACACTAGTTGAATCATATACATTCTGCACAAATGCACAACACTCAGAAAGAGACCTAGGAAAGTTCGGCGTTGGTGGAACCACTGCGTGCTTCACGATAGCTAGATGTAAGACTACTTTAACTAAACGCAAAGACGGCACAATTTTGCACGCTCGACAGACGGTCAAAGATGGCATGGTAACAGTCTCTACAGCCGACCAAGCCGGAATCGACTTCTTTAATCAAGTATTAGGAGATGGAACTGGTACTATCATCATACTCGATGACCTAAAAGAACTAGATTATAAAACTGCTGGTGCATTAAAAAATAAAATAATTAAAGAATTCAAGCATGTTTACTATCATTTACTGGATGATGATAAAAAGATATTTATCTCTGTAGGTGATCAGAAGCCAACACAAATAATGCCTGAAGACCCACTTTACACTGATAGGCCAGAATATGTAGAATGGTCAAAAGAGAAAGATCTCACCTTCAGGAATCATCAAATTAGCATGAGATTCGTCATCTTGAAGACAGAATTGATGGATGATTCTGAGAAGACTTATGACGACCAAGGTATTTATCTGAGTAGAAACAATCGTTTAATTGTGCGTGGCGGAACCTTGCAACCACTCTGGACAAAAAACCCTAGACGCAACAGAGGTCGAGTTGAGATTGGTTTTTCTGAAGAGCTTGATCTTGAGTTCGGAATTTCAGTAACAAAAAATAGGGCAAAGGTAAAGCAATCACTGGCTGATTTCCTGAAGAAAGAAATTGATTTCTTCATAAAGAAGTGCGAAGAAATTTATGATAGTAGTAGTCTATCACCAGCTAGATCTGAAAATTTGGCAAAGGAAGAGACCATCTTTGAACAGAAAATAATTAACAACGCTGGTGTTTTTGGGTTGCCAACATCTTCTAAAGGAAGAGAACCTGCCAAAATTAGCAGAGCCAAGAAAGATGCAACAGCGGACAAAAATACAAAGAACTCAAACCCTAAACAGTCTACAGTTCAGACGCCAAGAAAGAGAATAGGCCCAAAATTTGAGCACGTTAATGAGCCAAAAAACTCACATGATGTATACTATAGTTTTGGTGACGATAGCGACGAAATGATTATCTACATCAATACTGGTCACCCCTTTATTCAGGGGAACTACACTTTAGGCACTTCTAGATCAAAAGACGTTCTGAGAAAGATCTGGGCTGCTAATTGCATGGCAGAACATCAACATTTTGGAACTAAAAATGCTGATATCCTAGATGACTTTAGAGGAGACGTTGCTAGACGACTCAGAAAAATACAAAAAGTAATGCCAAACAAATAATTTAAAAGGAGAAATAATGGGAGAACTACTAAAAATGAAAACAGGAAAAATTAACGTTGCTGATCTTGCAAAGAAGATCAACAAGAAAATGGGAATGAATGTCGCTCATGACCTTTCCCAATCAGATCCGGTGTCCGTTAAGGATTGGATTCCGACTGGATCTAAATGGCTGGACTTAATTGTGAGTCCAGGACAAGAAGCAGGAATCCCT
>VMHT01018831.1_pt1 | contig 11091 bp, 12 predicted proteins | sample 4693611 | NCBI WGS metagenome assembly VMHT01 (sample SAMN12280063, study PRJNA550983) | marine metagenome | isolation source: seawater sampled from same location over 5 years 0.02-0.2 micron viral filtrate | place: USA: collected off the coast of southern California halfway between the port... ... | reverse complement strand
CGCCTTCGACGCCACCGCCGAGGACATCGCCGAGTTCGACCCCAAGGGCATCATCCTCTCCGGCGGCCCGGAATCCGTCACCGCCGCCGAGACCCCGCGGGCCCCGCAAGCGGCGTTCGAGCAAGGCGTGCCGGTGCTGGGCATCTGCTACGGCATGCAAACCATGGCCGAGCAACTGGGCGGCTCCGTGGTGGCCGGTGAAAAACATGAATTCGGCTACGCCCGCGTCACCAAGGGTGAAGGCAACCGCCTGCTCGACGGCATCGTCGACCACGAAGAGGGCGGCCAGGAATTCCTCGACGTCTGGATGAGCCACGGCGACCGCGTCGGCAGCATCCCCGAAGGCTTCGTCGTCTCCGCCACCACCGACAGCTGCCCCATCGCCGCCATGGCCAACGACGAGAAGCGCTTCTACGGCATCCAGTTCCACCCGGAAGTCACCCACACCCTGCAAGGCGGGCGCATCCTCGAACGCTTCATCCGCGAACTGTGCGACTGCGACGCCCTCTGGACCCCGGCCAAGATCATCGACGACGCCGTCGCCGCCATCAAAGAACAAGTGGGCGACGACGAAGTCATCCTCGGCCTCTCCGGCGGGGTCGACTCCTCCGTGGTCGCCGCGCTGCTGCACAAAGCCATCGGCGACCAGCTCACCTGCGTGTTCGTCGACAACGGCCTGTTGCGCCACGGCGAAGGCGACCAGGTCATGGAAATGTTCGCCGACCACATGGGCGTGCGCGTGATCCGCGTTGACGCCGAAGACCACTTCCTTTCCCGCCTAGCCGGCGAAGCCGACCCGGAGAAGAAGCGCAAAATCATCGGCAACACCTTCATCGACATCTTCGACGCCGAAGCCGCCAAACTGAAAAACGCCCACTGGCTCGCCCAGGGCACCATCTACCCGGACGTAATCGAATCCGCCGCCTCCAAAACCGGCGGCGCCCACGTGATCAAATCCCACCACAATGTGGGCGGCCTCCCCGAGCACATGAAACTCAAGCTGGTCGAACCCCTGCGCGAGCTGTTCAAAGACGAAGTGCGGAAAATCGGCCTCGAGCTCGGCCTGCCCTATGACATGGTCTACCGCCACCCCTTCCCCGGCCCCGGCCTGGGCGTGCGCATCCTCGGCGAGGTGAAGAAAGAATACGCCGACACCCTGCGCCTGGCGGATCACATCTTCATCCAGGAACTGCACGCCGCCGGCCTCTACCACAAAACCAGCCAGGCCTTCGCCGTCTTCCTCCCGGTCAAATCCGTCGGCGTCGTCGGCGACGCCCGCCGCTACGAATACGTGGTGGCGCTGCGCGCCGTGGAGACCATCGACTTCATGACCGCGCGCTGGGCGCATTTGCCGTACGACTTCCTGGAGAAGGTCTCCAGCCGGATCATTAATGAGATTCCGGGGATCAGTCGGGTGACGTATGACATCTCGTCTAAGCCGCCGGCTACGATTGAGTGGGAATGATTCCCTGTCTGGTACTGACTGGCACCCAAGAGCATAAAATACTACCTAAGCCCGTGTAATTGCGGGCTTTTTTGTTTTTCTGTCTGGCATTGTCAGGCACCTTATGGCCACCCCAAGCACATTTTTTTCATGGCATTAATGTTGGTACTATCAGGCATCAATGCCATGACAAGGCCCTGATGCCATGTAGTGTTTTTTCCGTTTTACATGGTATTGATTGGCCTTAACTTGCTGTTTATATTGGACTATTCTCCTTTTTTCAGTGGTTTTCGAGCATGGTATCAAAACTGATGAAGAGCAGGACGAATGCTGACCGATACCAAGCTGCGTAATCTCAAGCCCAGGGATAGGCTCTACAAGGTAAATGACCGCGACGGCCTTTATGTGGCCGTCACTAAGGCGGGCTCCATCTCATTTCGCTACAACTACTCCATCAATGGCAGGCAGGAGACCATCACCTTTGGTCGCTATGGCGTCGGTGGTATCACGCTGGCTGAAGCGCGTGAACGGCTTCATGAAGCCAAGAAGATGGTGGCAGACGGCAAATCTCCTGCGAAAGAAAAGGCCCGTGACAAAGCACGGGTAAAGGGCGCTGAAACGTTTGATGCGTGGGCTCAAAAATGGCTACGCGGCTACCAGATGGCTGATTCGACCCGGGACATGCGCCGTTCTGTCTACGAGCGTGAACTCAAACCCAAATTCGGTACCTGGAAGCTGGTTGAGATTACCCACGAAGACTTGCGGGCCCTGGTAGACGCCATAGTCGAGCGAGGGGCGCCTGCTACAGCAGTTCATGCACGTGAAATCGTGCTGCAGGTCTTTCGCTGGGCTATTGAGCGTGGTCAGAAGGTGGATAATCCCGCAAAGTTGGTGCGCTCATCATCTATCGCAAAATTTGAGCCACGAGATAGGGCGCTGACGCCTGAAGAGATCGGCTTGATGTACCAGTACTTGGAGCGTGTCGGCACAAGCCCGGCGTATCGGGCTGCGGCCAAGCTGCTTTTGCTGACAATGGTGCGTAAAAGCGAGCTGACGAATGCGACCTGGAGCGAGATCAACTTCAGTGAGGCTCTTTGGACAATCCCCAAAGAGCGGATGAAGCGACGTAACCCGCACCTGGTGTTCCTGTCCCGGCAGGCTCTGGATATTTTCATTGCGCTAAAGACCTTTGCGGGAGGATCAGACTATGTGCTGCCGTCACGGTATGAGCCAGATACTCCGATGAGGGGGGCTACGCTCAACAAGATTCTGACGATGACCTATGAGGCAGCGCAAAAAGACGGGAAGCCGCTTTCCAAGTTTGGGCCGCATGATCTGCGTCGGACAGCCAGCACGCTGTTGCATGAGGCTGGCTACAACACCGACTGGATTGAAAAGTGCCTTGCGCATGAACAAAAGGGCGTTAGAGCAATCTACAACAAGGCAGAATACCGTGAGAAGCGCACCGAAATGCTGCAGGACTGGGCGGATATGATCGATGAATGGTCTATCGGGAAACCGCGATTGACGGAATGACTTCCGAACCCCCCTTATTATTGGGCCATTTTCCGAATTGCGAAGGTTGGGCTCTCTACTATCGGCGTGAGCCACGCCACGAGGCGCAATAAGCCTGGCAGCTCGCATTCCAGAGTTTGGCCAGCGTCTGGGCTGATTTGCGCTTCAGCTGCGAAGGTCGCAATGATCAATTTGGCCTGGCTGCTTTCTATAATGGTGCCAAGCTCTGCTTTAGACCGGTTCTCTCGTGTGAGCCAGAGTCTGCCATCAGGATTTAGCATGATGTCGGTTATGTTGGGATCATCTAGCCAGTCCATGATGCTTGGCTCAATATCGCGAATTTTTGTCCGAAACCCATCATTGAATCCGGGGTGATGACTCGAACTCGCTGATATAGCGAGAAATTTCTCCGGGGTCGACGCTAAACTTTTTGATACCGATTGGCGACTAACGTTCAATATGGTTGCAATGTTTGATTGATTAAGGCCTTGCTGCTGGAGTACCAAAACCCGTTTCTTGTGATCCGATAATTTTGCGTCAACGATCCCACGAGCATGATTTCGCATTTCGGCCTTGTCGCCTGGCCGGAACCCGAATCGATGGACATATTGGTATATATACTGATCTACCAAAGGATCACCAGAGCTCGCTGAAGGCGTCTCATAATTCCTTGATTGCCGAGTGAGCCTGTCCAGTTCTAAATCGAACTTGGCGACCGACATTGATGCTGACTTGTATGCCGGATTCCATTTGCCGGTGGGCAACTTCACTCGATGCTCGTGACAATGGGTGCTGCTAAGCTGGAGTGTTGTTGATTTGTGGTATATGTCTACCGAATCACTGCCAGCTGCATATGCAGCTAGTTCGGATGGCTTTCCACAAAACCGGCAAAATTCTTGTGCACGGCGCTGACCATTCAGGCCCCTCACCTTGGTATGCCGAGCGCGCTTATCAGAGCAAGCCCATAGTAACTCGACTAATGTCTCCAAGGTGGCGACAAATGCTGGGTTGCTAAACGCTGGGTTACTCGATGCATTTTCGAACTCTCTAATCAAATTTCGCTGGGCGAGCTCCGCACCGACAGGCTTCGTTCTGAAAATCTCGCTGAGTGGCCCATCCTGTCCTGAGCCAAGGATGTAAGGCAGATAGTTTCGCGGAATTTTCTTCGCGTATTCGGATAAGGCAGGATCGATGATCTCCTCTAGCAGTCCAGCAAGAGGCTTGCTCTTCGAACGGTTGGAATATTGACGCCATCGATCCTGGAGGTTCTCAATAGCCGCCGAGATGATCGGATTGCATCCTGGCACAATTTGGATACGGTAATTTTCCATGTCAACCAATGTATCCAATCATTCTGTCTACGGCAACGGGAACTGCTGGGCACCATAAAGCCTTCAGAAACATTTGGAGGTAAAAAATGGAAGCCATGACCAGCAAGAGACTGATCAATAAAAAAACGCTCCTGAAGATGATCCCGCTGGCGTCACGGACAATTTTTAACATGGAGCAGCGAGGTGACTTCCCGCGCCGGATCGCATTGACTAGCAGAAATGTGGCATGGGATTTGGCCGAGGTTGAGGAGTGGATTGAGGAGCGCAAGTCGTCTGGCATTCAAGCCAGCCGGCCTGGTTACACCGTAGAGGGTTAACAGAATGGCCCTACTGCCGGAGCGGAACCGGCAAGGCGACTTCTTTGTAGCCGATATACTGGACGTAGCCCCTAAAGACGACATGGTCAGCATGGAGCACCCGTTGTTCGCCTTGAAGGCCGGCGACAAACGCATTCGTAATTATGAACGAAGCGGTAACACTGTCACCGTGCTTCCTGGAGCAACTGGGCGTGCGACTATCCACGACAAAGATCTATGGATCTATTGTATCAGCCAGGTGGTGGAGGCTAAGAACCGGGATCGGGAAACTTCGCGTACGATTCGCTTTGTCATGCATGACTTTCTGACCGTTACTAACCGGCCAACATCTGGAATCGGTTATCAGCGGGCTGCAGACATGCTGCGCCGGCTCAGTGGTACGCGTATTGAAACCAATATAAAGACAAATGGCCGACGCGAGCGGCGAGGATTTGGTTTGGTCGATTCTTGGCGTGTTGTGGAGAAGTCACCAAATGATAGCCGGATGGTTGCGGTAGAGGTGACGCTGCCTGAATGGTTGTTTCGGTCGGTCGAGGCCATGCAGGTGTTAACGTTGAGTCGCGATTACTTCCGGCTACGAAAGGCGCTTGATCGTCGTATCTATGAGTTGGCCCGTAAACATTGCGGAAACCAACCGCATTGGCGTGTAAAGCTTGCCACACTCTTGGAGAAAAGCGGCAGCACAGCTTCACTCCGGGAGTTTCGCAGGGGTATCAAAGTCCTAGCCGAAAGCGGGGCCCTGCCCGGCTATCTCCTGGCCTACGATGCCGATCGAGACCTGGTAACCTTTTACGCCGCTGGCCCCGAGGGAAGGCGGGCCGAGATCAATGACATACTTGACGGACGGCCTCATGCTCCTGTCATCGCTCACCAAGCCCAACATAAACGCAGGCAAGCAAAGCGCAAGCGTGTGTAAAGGTACGTGCTTTGGGGTTCTTGTGGATAACCGGGTGGCCTGTGAATTGGCATGTACTTTCACACACGCTAACCTTGTGAATTGGCTTGTACTATCACACACACCCACCTTCGTACTTTCACACACAAGCACTTTTTGGAAACCTAGTAACGACAAGGGCTGTATGGGCGACCGCTGCGCCGTAACGCGCGCGCGCGATTTAACTTAAATATATTCTTTAACGCTTGGTAGGCTTGGCGGCCAGTTAACGGGATGCCGCTTATCGTTAACCGTTTTACGCCTACCGGCGCACCCTCCCTCCACTCGTTCCTTGCTTCGCCCGGCCTGCGGCCGCCTGATAATGCGCGGCCAAAGGCCGCAAAAGCTCTTTTTTAGCGCCTTCGGCGCGGGAGCGGGATCAAGAGAGAAAGCGCAGCAGAAAGGAATAGAGGCCGCTTGGTGAAGGTTAATCAGTAAAAGGGGTTTCCGGGGCCACTAACCGGTAGGAGAGCTTGGTGTTATCACCAGGGCTGGAGCCTGGCTTTGGCTTCAAGGTAGTTCTGAAAAACAGAATCGTAGCGTTTTTCAATTTCTGCAGCCTCAGCCAAAGACGCCTGCGCCTGGGCCAAATTTTCAGCCTCAGCCTGCGTCCTTACACCTGCTCGGCTTCTCTCTGGGCTTTGCGAAGGCGAAGCCGTTTTTGCATTCTCTTCAGATCGCGCTTTGACTCTTGCCGCAGTGATTCGATCTCGGATGGCGTCAACGGATTGAGCCGCTTTGAGGTGTCCTGCTTCGCCTTGGGTGAGTCGATCAATTCCATAGCCAAACTCCTGCTTCCAGTATTCATCCATCGCAGCGCCATAGATGCAAATTTGGCGGACTTGGGTGAATGCTGTTGGATCGCTGTTGGATCGCTTTTTTAGCGCTTCTGGAAGCCTATTTTTATCCGATATCCAGCGGATAACGCTGTTTTTTCGCTGCTATCCCGTGATTTCCCTTTAACCAAGGCTATCAGCATTGAATAAGCGTGGAAATAGCGAGCTTTGCTTGAAGCGTGCGACACTCAACCTTGGAGTAAAAGTGTTTTTAACAAGGGCAGGATAGGTGAAGGTGGCCACCCTGATAAATCAGGGCGACCACTTCACATCCCTAATTCGCAACAAGTGCTCAACGGGTCCTGCTCTGCGAGGCAGCGGCTACCGCCGCAAAGGAGAAGTCGTGTCGATAACTAGAAAGTCAGTCGAGCCGATAAAGGTTCTGGTTCTCCCAGAAGAAAAGAAGGCCATAGGAGACAAAGCTAAAAGTGCAGGCCTCAGTGTTTCCGCTTATCTGCGAAATGTGGGGATGGGTACGCCAGTGACAGGGGTGGCCGACCAGGAGGCTGTGATGGAAATGGTGAAAATTAATGCCGACCTGGGGCGACTTGGGGGGCTGCTGAAAATGTGGCTAACCAATGACGAGAAGCTAGACCTTGAGGGTTATGACCAGGCCGGGTTGGAAGCAACGATCATAGAGGCGATGCGTGAGATTAAGGCGGCTCAGGCATTGCTGTTTCAAAAGGCATCTGAGTTGTGATTTTAGCCGCTAAAGGTTTCCGATGATTACCAATCGTCCTCCATAAACCAGATGGCCAAAGGCAGCGTTGGTCAGCATTGACAACCAATGCCTCCAATCATTCTGTCTACAGTAGATGGAACTGCTGGGCACCATAAAGCCTTCAAGAACAATTGGAGGAAAAGAATGGAATCAAGGAAGCAAAATAAGCCGATAAAAACTTTAGCGGCTAAAGTCACCCTCACTCTGGCTCTGATCAGCGGCAGTTTTTCGTCACCGGCCCTGGCCGGCATTCCTACCTTTGACGCTACCAACGTCATTCAAACCACGATTAACGCCATGGAATCTGTTTCGCAGACCTTGCAGCAGATTGAGCAGTATCAGACGCAAATCCAGCAATACGAGAACCAGTTGCAAAACACCGCCGGCCCGGATGTCTATTTGTGGGATCAGGCTCAGGGAACTGTGGCCGATTTGCTTGGCGCAACGGATGCTTTAGAGCGTTACAAACAGCAGTTGGGCAGTCTTGATGAGTTCATGTCGGTCTATCAGGACGTGGACTATTACGGCAATTCTCCCTGTTTTACTGCCGAGGGTTGTTCCGAACAAGAGCGGGAGATGTTGGAACGTAACCGAAGTTTGGCCAGCCAGGGTCAGAAGCAGGCCAATGACGCAATGCTTAAAGGACTGGATCAGCAACAGGAGGCCTTACGTAATGATGCACGCCGCCTGGAGAAACTGCAGAGCAGTGCTCAGGGTGCCGAAGGCCAAATGCAGGCATTGGGCTTCGCTAACCAGTTCGCCAGCCAGCAAGCGAACCAGCTGCTTCAGATTCGCGGGATGTTAGCTGCCCAGCAAACGGCAATGGTGGCTCGGATGCAGTCAGAGGCCGACCGGGAAGCGCAAGAGACTGCTGCTCGGCAGCACCTTTACGAGGGTATGACTACACCGACAGACCGTTCAAAGAGTCAGGAGTTTAAACCATGAGAATTTTGTTCAATTTGGCCTTGTTGATCTTGGTGGCTTCGATTGCTGGTTGTGGTGATGACCATGAAGAGAAGAAGAAAAAGGACGTTTGGGAAGGTATTTCTGACCCGGTTGATCGCTCAAAGAGCAAGGAGTTTCAACCATGAAAGCAATGCTCTTAAGGATGCTAATTGCAGGGCCACCGTTACTCCTGTCTCAATCTGCCTTTGCTGCGGTTGAAAAAGAAGGGGTCCTTAACGAAGTCGCGGCAAGGTACCTGGAAGCCAGTGCCACTTGGGGAGGTGTTATTACCGGCTATGCGGAATGGTTGTTCTGGACGCTAGCAGTTATCTCGATGGTGTGGACGTTTGGTTTTATGGCCTTACGACAAGCTGATCTTGGTGAGTTCTTCTCCGAATTTATTCGGTTCACGATCTTTACCGGGTTTTTCTACTGGCTTTTGAGTAATGGCCCGGATATGGCAATGGCCATTATTCGATCACTCTCTATTGTCGGTGGGGAAGCATCAGGAATGGGGCGCAGCCTATCGCCTTCAACGCCGATTGATATTGCTTTCGACATCCTAGCGAAGGCCGGTAAAAGTTACGAGTGGAGTAGTCCCATCGACAACCTGTCCATCTTCTTGATTACCCTTGCCATTCTGGCGTGTCTGGCGGTGGTCGCGGCTAATGTGCTGTTGGCCATGCTCACTGCTTACATCTTGGCGTATGCGGGAATTTTCGTTCTTGGGTTTGGTGGTTCCAAGTGGACTAGCGATATTGCCCTTAATTACTTTCGGGCAGTAATCGGCATTGGTTTAAAGCTGATGGCCATGACCCTAATGATTGGTATCGGCGTCTCCATCCTGGACGGCTACCATCATAGTCTTTCAGAGAACGCCACCATCACTGAGCTGATGGTGGTCTTCGTTGTGTGCCTGGTGCTGGTAATCCTGATCAATACCGTTCCCAACGTGATTGCAGGTCTGATTCCCGGTGGAGGTTCTGCAGGTGCTGCCGGTAGCTCGTTTGGCGCTGGTACGCTTGTTGGAGCTGCCGTGGGCGCAGGGGCTATGGCGGCAGGCGGTGCGGGGCTTGCGGTTAGGGGAGCAATGGCAACATCAAGAGGTGCGTCGGGAGCTGGCAGTGCAATAAAAGCAGCGGTTGCAGCAGCTCAGACAGATCAAGCCACCAAGACCCAAAGCGCTGCTCCGGCTATGGTTGGCAAGCAATCTACCTTTTCCGAAAAGATGAATCAGGGGATAGGAACCGCTGCCAGTGCTGCAGGGCATTTGAGACAAGGCATAAGCCAGGTCAGGTCTGAAAACCGACAGGCAGCTATTTCTCAAACGGCAGGGGGCAGGGTGGCAGATGCCATCAAGGCCCAGTTTGAAGACAAGAAGCCTGAAGACGACGAGTAAGCAAGTGTGCCGACCGGCATGGCGCGCCGGTCGACACTCTCCTAACCCACCTGCCAAGAGGTGAATTATGAGAAAGAGGAAGGCTATCGAATTTAACCAGGCTATGCACCAGGCGGCGAGAGCCTTTGCTGCTATGGACTATCTCGACCAGGATGATGCCCAAGAGATCGGCGCTCTGGCCCTGGCAATCATCGAAGCGTGCATGGTGGTGAATTACCAGGCTGGCACAGGCTTGGCATCCAGGGCTGATTTTCACAGCGCGGCTGTTTTTGTTAGGCGGAAATTGATGGCAGAGCCCGAGATTGCTTGTCGGTGAAGTAATCACAGATGCTTGTCCCATCGGTTGATGGGGTGGGGCTCCGCTCGCAGGGGCTGGGAGCCTCCATTGCTCTGATTCTCAAGTATTTAGCTTTTATGCTACAAAGTGCATTGGTTGATTGGAGGTTTGCTCGAATGGGGAGACTTACAAAGGAAGAAATTGAGCGGCTGAGTAAGAGGCAGTACGGACGCCATCTCCTGACGCAGGAAGAAATAGATGATTTGCGCCAGGAGATGGAGCGAGATGGAAAGTGGGTGCGTATAAAAATTCAGCGCCTTGCGGCTGCGAGCTATCGAGAACAGCGTCCGGATTGTCAGGGTGGAATTGTGCTGATCTGGAGAGGCAAGGGGGTCGGCTGGAGGAGTCAGTTGGGTGCTGCCCGCCATGAACGACCAGGAACCTACGCCGTGGATAGTCAAGGGGGAGTGTTCAAGGTCGAAGCCCGAGACGACGGGGAGGACGCATATGAGTGGGTGCCTGTGGGTAAACCTGTAGGGCTTTAGCCGCTAAAATTAGGTGGCATTAATCAATCTTTACTAAAATGGGATATCCCACTATTGTGGACTTGTCATTTTGATGAGGTTGCCCTGATGGCCCGAAAGTCCTTTGTTGCGAACCTTAATGCTTCGCAGCGAGATGCGCTTAACCAACGCATTGATGATGGGGTTGATACCCTGGATGAGCTGCTGCTTTGGCTTCGTGGGGTGGATGGATCTGAATTCGCTTCCCGTTCGGCTTTAGGGCGCTATGTGCAGAAGCGGCGAGCGCGAGGTAGAGCTCTGGAATCGCTGGCTGAGACGGTAGCTATGCCGGATGAGGGCGGGAGTAACGAGGCCCTGGATCTGATGCTGGAGCTGGCGACGTTGAGGATCAAGGAGGCCAAGATTCTGGAGCGGCTACGGGAATTGGGGGTGGTGTGAGTAACGGGATCTTGTGTTTTTGTTTGCTGACGGAGCCGAGAAGGGCTGTGTTATGCCGCAAGCGTTGCCTACCATAAAATTTTAGCCGCTAAAGACTGCCTACGTGCTCCCTTCTTGCTCTGGTCGGTTATAGGAAACGCCGCATCATTCTACTTTGATTATGCTAAGTGTGGAGTTGTCTGGTTCTATTCTTGGCGGCTTAACATGTTGTATTGATAAGGAAAAATAAGGGTATACGGATTTAATGGTTGATGGGGCACCTTTACCCCACCAACCTGATACCATTATCAGATGGTTGATAGATCGACTCCGTAGTTGAGTTCCTCTGCGAAGTCCGGCAGTCCGTAACCGATGGTTTTCTTGTAGAAAGGAGAGACCTTCGCAGTCGGTGCCTTCTTCTTGTGCTTCGT
>VMHT01175516.1_pt1 | contig 11092 bp, 25 predicted proteins | sample 4693611 | NCBI WGS metagenome assembly VMHT01 (sample SAMN12280063, study PRJNA550983) | marine metagenome | isolation source: seawater sampled from same location over 5 years 0.02-0.2 micron viral filtrate | place: USA: collected off the coast of southern California halfway between the port... ... | reverse complement strand
CCCCTGTACCTCCTGCCTACCCTTAACATACTCTATAACCTCTACAACTTTCTCTATAACCTTCACTACGTTCAGCATTAAACGGGATTTCAAAGTTTTATATAATGGGACAGATGCCCCGTTTAAACGCACTCTACAACGGGCAACGCCATTTCAAAGTGACTCTATAAATGCGACAGTTGTTCTATAATTACAACGCCTTTTCAAAGTCATTTTCTAGTTAATATAACTAAAAGTTATGTATATTGAATAATAATTATAATTAATCTACTCTGAAACACGCTATAACCTCGACACCTTATACAAGGCTCTCAGCTCTCGTCTAAGGCATTATCTAATATTCTTAAGGTTTAGTACCTATTTTCTCTAAGCTCGATTTTAGCCTATAGTTATCCACAACTTATCCACAGGTAAAATAGTTGCGTTATTTACTCTGATTCGCTTGTATTCATCTTGAATAAGTGGTTTAATTATGAGACTTAAATAACGCCCTTTATTAGGGGCATAACCAAAAGGTGAAAAATATGACAAATGAAATTAAACAAAGACTAAGATGCAAAGATGCTTGGAGTAACTTAGATAGTGAAGTACTCAGAAAGGTTTACTGGCGTATTAATAGAGAGTTTAATAACCCTCGTCTTAAAAAGTATGTTACCCCTATTGAGATTGTCAAAATGGAAACATTCAAAGAGATTTTAATTGAACGCCTTGAGTGGTAATTTTAATTATTTATAGGAGTAAATAAAAATGCAAAAATATAAAACTAGAGAAGAGTACTTACAACGTGCTTATTCATTGCTGAATGAGATAGCGTTTAAACCTAACGGGCAAGAGTGTCCCAAAATAAACGTTTCTTGTTCTTGGATTGTTGGGACTAGAGCATCAAATAAAAAGACTATGGGACAATGTTCCTCTCGTTCATCAAGTGAAGCTCTTATTAATGAGATTAGAATTGTTCCAACGGTGGACGATTCTTTTGAAGCCATTGATACGTTGGCTCATGAAATGGCTCACGCTGTTGACGATTGTCAGAATGGACACGGTGCAGCTTTCAAAAAGATTTGCTTAGCTGTTGGATTAGATGGCAATACTCATATGCGATATGCTGAAGCTGGTGAGAAGCTAGGCAAGACAATCAAGAACATCATTGCAACGATTGGAGAATATCCACATGCTAAAGTTGGGATTAACAACACCAAGAAACAGAACGTGAGAAATCTCAAAGTTGCTTGTAATAATGAGGAATGTGGGTTCTCATTCAGAACTAGTAAAAAGAATGTTGAGCAAATGAGATATCATAGTTGCTTAGCTTGTGATGATGGAGAGCTAGAACTAGCTTAATTAACTAGGGGGTGTTTAAACGCCCCCATTTTATAGGAAACTATTATGAATATAAAAGATACTTTAACTGAAACGCTAGAAGAGTTAGACATATTCGAGGGCGAGGAAGTAGAACTAAGCTAGACTAACACCACCAATAATAAGCTCCTTAACTGGGGCTTTAGGTGGTAGAAACTATTGACAATCATTTAATATTATGATTCAATATACAAACTAATAAAACCTTAAGGAGGTTACAAAATGAAAGTAAAAAACATGACAAGTGCAAGGGGCAACAAGGTTGCAAATCAATTCATTATTACTGATGATAATAATAATGATTACTTCCAAAGCTATAGAAGTATCATAGCTAAGAGATCACAGGGTAAAATATATCTTGATGAATATTTTTGGGACTACTCTGTAACGACTGGAAAATATCGTAATGAATTTCTAGGTGAAGGTATTGCAGAGACACGAGCCAAGATTAAAAATGGCGAGTACATATTAACAGACTTAAACAAATAGGAGGCGTTTAAACATGACGACTAAAAAAATATTTGGTGTACCTTTCAGAGGTTGGAGAGAAGAGACGAGACTATTTAAACAAGACTTAGCAAGGATGCAAGGGCTTGAGTGGGTGAGTTGGTTTATTCTCAAACCTCTAGCAGTACTTATATTAATAGCATTACTAATCAATGGAGGTGTTTAAACGCTATGAAAACTTTACAACTTACAAACGGAGAGATAAATTATTTAATCAAGGCAACCAATACAAGGTGGTCAAAGGTTGATAAACGTTTAAGAATTTTAGACAGCATGACAGAGCAAGAGATTGCAGACCATGATGCAGAGCTAGAGGGCTTAGAGTTTTTCAAGCATGGTGAGGAGGTAGCCTTTCACAGTAAAGAGAGACGAGAGCTTGAGCAATTAGAAACTTATTTAGAAACTAAATTATCGGAGGTAGTTTAAACATGATGTATATAAAAATATTATATCTAATTATATTTAAAATGTTAGGTATCAAAGTTCCTTACCCTGTAAATATGACAGTCGTTGAGGTCAGTAAAATAAATTGTAAGCCAAACTATAAATTAGTTAGGAAGATTTTAAAATGGGAGGGCGTTTAAACATGATAAGAGTATATATTGAAAGTAAGAACGGAAGTTTTGCAGAAGAGATAGCGACCTTTAAAGATGAAGAGTATTATGAGGTATGCTATCCCAACCTAGAAAAGTTAGCAGAAAAATGGGGCTACATCATTACTGAATCAGTTATAGAGGAGGACGTTTAAACATAATGCCTTGTATTATCACTATAATTTATATTATAATTAGGACAGGTGTTGCAATATGGTTTGAATAACGTTTAAATTCTAAAGACTTCTAAGCCTTTGATAACTGGATCAAGGGCTGAAGTCGTTTAAAAATTTACAAGCTCTTAGAGTGGACGAGAGGAGACGAGAGAGGGTGTTTAAACGCAGTCATTTAATTACAATTTAAAAATAAAATTGGAGGTGTTTAAACAGGGGTTGACAAAAAATAAAATGTGTGATAGGAAAAAATAATCCTTGACAGATTATATAATTTATGATAGGAAAAATTAATTTAATTATTTTTAATTTAGGTATTGACAAGCGAATCAAATTGTGGTTCAATTAAAAAATAAAAATTGAGGACTATTAATATGAAAATAAAAAGAGTAAGCAAGTATACATTCGACAGTGATGGACACCCTATTAATAAGAGAGGGAAAAGATTGACGAATAAAATTACAGCTACGTTTAAACACTCTCCGAATAATGCAGGGTCAAGAGTAGACTGGATTCATTTTGAAAAGGAGGAGGTTGTAAAATGACTATAGATAAATTAACAATGCATGAGTTATGCGATAGACTAGATGCAGAATTTTATGATGTGGATTTATCAATACATGATAGCCCCACAAAAGGATGTGTAGCAGTTGTATATTTTTATGAAGATAAGATAAAGATACACGAAGACTATGAAGTTTAAACGCTATGAAAAATAATTGAAAAAGTGCTTGACATTTTTTTGGATTCGTGTATATTGAAACAATAAATAAATAAAGGAGTTATATTATGAAAGGATTATTACAAACAATAGTGGGTGAGGCAGTTAAGAGAGGATACTATTATGGTATCGACTGTGGCGAGGGTTATGAATTTACGAGTGAGTATTTTTTCCAACACCCAACGCAGGACTTAGACTTGTTATGCAATCAGAAACCTGAGGATGAGTACGTAGGCTTGGACAATCTTGATGAGGGTCATATCTTTTTCTTTACCAAAGAACAAGCAGAACGTTTAAACAATGCAGTAGGTAAGGTCAAGTTCGACCATGAGATATGGAAGAGTGAGGAAGAGGAAGACAACGGAGACTACTATGAGGGGTGGATACTGTGGTCTAACTGGAATGACGGAGTAGAAAGAGTATGCGATTATACTACAAACTTAGACAACTTGATAGGGTTGAGGGAGACGACTGACAAGTGGGAAGAAATGGTTACAGAATTTACAAACAAATTATAAGGAGGACGTATGAAATTCTATAGTAAAGAAAACTGTTATGATGCTTTGAGAGAAGCTGACATATCAACAGCTTGTCTGCTGGATGATGTTGCAGTAAACCAAAGCAGTGAGATAAACCTAGAGGAATTACAAAAAGATATAGAACATATTCTAAATCAAATACAAATAGCTCTCGATTATATTGAGAACGTTTAAACGGAGTAAGATATGGATAACGATATAACAAACATACGATACGTTGAGATGACCTACGATCACACGATAACCTTTGATATAGATGAGATAGCTAACGCTAATAACTTTATACCGAGTGATATCGAAGAGGTAGAGTGTGGTAAGTGGGCTAAATTAAACATCACTTTGAAAGATGGTAGGGTTATAGAAGAGGACGGATGTTTCTATAATTGTTTACCTGATTTAAAGTGGGCAGAGAGAGAAGCTTTTTATGACGGAAGTTACAATGAACTTATTTAATTGTTACACAATTGTTACACAACTGTAACACAAATGTAACATTCGTATGGTTAAATAGATTTTGTAGTTGGGAGTGAGCCTTTGTAAAATCCTTTCTGTATGAGATTGAAGACATTAAGTTGTTAGTAGATTGGAATGTATTGAGGTTAAGGATAAAAGTAAATGAGTACTATACCACCATGCACTAACTACAAATTTGTCCGAGTAAAGAAGGACAAGAAGTAGCGTAACATACTAATAGCTACTATAAAATATATAAAGGTAGGTGGTTTGCTAGTAGTCCATGCCAAAAAAACTAGCACTTGATTAGGAAAGGACAAGGCTAATACCCTTGATTGAGGAAGAGTGTAGACTGGAAGATATCACAATCGAGTATGTCTATTATGCTACTAAAACAATGTGAAAGTTATTAGTAGGTAGAATCAAAATGCCACCTAATCATTTAAAGTGTTGACAGGCACTATAAAAACCGATAGTTATGTTGCTGTTGGAGGAGTTGGTAGTTATCTTCGGAACTAAAAAACTACCACCTAATTTTAAAGGAGGAATGATATGAGTAGAGTGTATAATACTTATTGCGATACAAGAGACGATATCTATATTGCAATGGGGGATGCAGGATTAAGTGAGGGACTGTTTAAACAACTTCACAATGAGCAGGGCAGAGATGCTGTTGCTTATGTTATTAGAGGACAACTAGGTAAAGAACCAATCTTTTTTGATGAGGCTCTTGATCAAATAATAAAGGAGGTAAATGATGAGTACAATTAATGAACCAAGTATCTATCAGATTGTTGATGAGGTATGTGCAAGAGACTTTGAAATTCTTGCAAGGTTATCAACCAACCAACGTAATAAGTTTGTTGATATAATTTATGAAGATGTGTTAGCAGGTGATAGTCCTGAAGACATAACTGAGGATGCAATCTATGATTACGTTGAAGAGTTTATTACTAAGGCTATCAGCGTATCGATTGATGACGTTGTTGATTTTAATTTGTAACATGATTTGCTTTTTAATTAAAAGTATGTTATACTCTACTAAAATTAACAAAGCATTTAACAAAATATATATTAATTATTATTTAAATTATTTTAATAAAGGAGAAAAGAATTGAGAGATTATATTAAAGAACTAATAGATAATCATTATAATAATCAACCTTTAAAAGGTACAAGACCTAATGAGTTTGATTATCTAGTGGATAAGGATGTTAAAAAAATGGAGGAAGAATATGATTCAATATCAAAATCAAAAAGTAACAGCTAAGACTTATGCTAAACATCAGGTATCAGATTACCTAATGAGATTGTTTGATGACCCTAATGTTCATATGGATGAGGACTTTAAAAACTTTACACCTAAAGAACAAGAAGAAATACTTAGGCACGTTAGTTTGTTTGAGGATAGAATCCATAAACTATTAGGGGTATCGTTTAAACAGATCATAAGCTCTAGTAATTTTACAAAGGCTATATAACAGGAGGTTAGTTATGGAATTTATGTTAGCAGTAGTGGGTGTAGTTTTAGTTTTATCAATGACAACTTTGTATATGTACTTGGTTGATGATGAGAAGATAGAACCACATGTACCATCTAATGCACAGCGTGGAAACTTTTGGGATGCAGAGACTAAGAAGTTTTACAAATGGGATGAGTTAATGGAACTTAAAAAAGAGAGGGAACAAAATGACACAGCATGATGAAGCTGTTGAACAGCAAAGACAAATACTTGAATTAGAAAAACAAGCTAAACAAATCATAGCTATTGACACTAGGTTTAAAGATGGGTTATGGTATAAACAAACCACAGACTATGCTGATGGTCGAAGGGTTACAGAGTACAGAGACAAACGCAGAGCAACGATAGAGGAGAATAGGTATGGCGAAGACATGGACTAAGAGTACATATGCTTCTGCTACACAAGGCAGGGGTAAAAAGACAAGTCAAGGTAGAGGTAATGTTGCCTTCTCTACCATGAATAAAAATAAGAAGGCATCGTTTAAACAATATCGAGGGCAAGGTAAATGAAAGAGAAGATGATAACAATTAAAGTTCCTGAGTCTAGACTTAAATGGATTAAGGAAGAATACAAACTAGCCAAGTGGGGAGTCAATGGTTTGTTTGAGTATGGTGGTATGGATATCAAAGAAGCACATGCATTAGCAGATATTCTTTGTCATGTTAATGAAGTGTTTCAGATTGAGGATGAGTAGTGAACATATTTTATTTTGATGAGTGTCCGACTATATCAGCAGAAGCACAGCCAGATAAAATGCTAGTGAAGATGCCACTGGAAACAGCACAGATGTTATGTACAGCACACCGAGAACTAGATGGTGATGAGTATGCAGACGCTAATGGACTTTACAAACGTGCATACTGGAATCACCCATGTACTATATGGGCTAGAGAATCTAGCTCTAACTACTCGTGGTTATACAAACACTTCCTAGCATTAGGACTTGAGTATGAGTACAGGTATGGTAGGAAACATGCAAGTGTGGTCAAGCTAGAAGAACCGTTAAGTAAGATGCCTGACAACATTAAACATACAAGTCTTACCCCACTAGCACAGGCTATGCCTGAGGAGTATAAGAATGAGGATGCTATTATTGCTTATCGTGATTACTGCATTAACGAAAAACACTATGCCAAATGGGAACGAAATAGAACTAAGCCTATATGGTGGACAGCACAGGAAGCTGTTTAAACATTTTGAAATTAAGTATTGACAAGAGTTTCTATCCATGTTATAATGGCACCTTATGTATTTAAAAGAAAGAGAACAGTACCATACAGAAATTCTAACTCGTGATGAGTATAGAAAATTTGGTGAGTACCTAACAGTAAACAACTTAAACATTGGGCATGTTGTTGAAAAGTTAGATGATACATTCAAGGTAACATTATCTAGTACACCTCTTACCTTTTGGGAGGAGATACTAGAATCAATTAGAACTCTTGATTAAGTATACTATGGGACAGCCCTCAAATGTAACTTCCTTTAGTCCGTGGTATTCGACTTTGGTCGAGCAAGTTTTCGGTGCTTTGTGCAATAAGAACCGATTTCGTTTAAACACACTCAAAATTAATTTACAAAACTACTGTACTTTTTTATTAAAATATGTTATAATGCACACACTTAATACAACAAAGGAGGAAACTTATGTATGAGTATGTAGAAGGAAAGGCAATGTGGGCAAACGTCACTACGCCTAACACTAGGTTCGGTGACCCTAAATATCAAATCACCGTGTTGACTGATAAAGAAACAGCAGAGAGATTAGAATCTGTTGGGCTTTCTCAAGTAAAGGATAGAGCTGGTAACTTCAAGTATGAAGAACCTGCGTTCTCTTTTAGTAGGAAAGTTGAGGTTGCTGGTAGAACAAACACTGCACCTAAGTTAGTTGATGTTGACGGTAATCCAATGGATGTTTCTGTTGGTAATGGTTCTGATGTTAAGGTAAAGATTAAACCTTACACAGGAAAGTATGGTACGTTTGCTGAGTTGATAGCTGTTAAAGTTAATAACTTAGTAGAATATACTGAGGCTGATACAGATAACGAGGAGTTTTAATTATGATTATTACTATTAATAATGATGATGGTAACACATCGTTTGATGTGAACAACATTGATGACGACAAAGTAAAGCAAGAGGCTACTGTTATCGTACAGAAAGTAGGTAACTTACAAGTTATCATAGAAGCTTTAGACTTTGCAAGTCGTACACATCGTGCTAACTTAGAAGAGTTGCTTAAAGATAGAGATGAGGCAATCGTTGAAACAGAATCTGCTCGTAATGAGAAGGGACAGTTTGTTGGCGATGACCCTGATACTATTGAGGATGAATCAAAGGTAGTAAAAAAGTCAGATAAATAATAACCATTAGTGAGGGCTAATATGGAAAACAAAACTTGGGATAAGTTACATCAACCATGTCCACTTTGTAATAGTAGCGATGCTGTAGGAATAAATGCAGATGGCTCGGCAAAGTGTTTCAGTTGTGGAGAATTTATGCCTAACTATAATAATTCATGTGAAGGAAAAGATATGGTACAACAAACAACAACAAATCAAACAACGTTTAAACAACCTGATAACTTAGATACAGGTACTTTCTCTGCACTAACTGATAGACGTATCTCTCAAGGTACTGCTAAAAAGTATGGTGTAAAAGTAGTTCATGATCTACAAGGTAAGGTTACTAAACATATGTATCCATATTATAATGGACACGAGATTTCTGCTACCAAAGTTAGGAACGTTGAGAAGAAAGATTTCTTTGTCAATGGTTCTTACAATGAGACAGGATTGTTTGGTCAGCAGTTGTTTAAGGGTGGCAAGTATGTCACCATAACCGAAGGGGAGTGTGATGCCATGTCAGCTTACGAACTACTTGGTAGTAAGTGGGCTGTGGTATCCATCAAGCGTGGTGCACAAGGAGCAGTCAGAGATATTAAAGAAAGCCTAGAGTTCTTTGATGACTTTGAAAATGTTATCGTTGCCTTTGATAATGACAAGGCAGGTAAAGAAGCATCAGTTAAAGTTGCGAGGTTGTTTAAACCCGGCAAGGCTAGGATACTCACACTTCCCAATGGGTTCAAAGACCCTAATGAAATGTTACGTGACAACAGACATAAAGATTTTGTTGAAGCGTGGTGGGCTAGTAAAGTTTATACACCATCAGGTGTCATAAATGTTACAGAGCAACGTGAGAAGTTTCATAATCGTGAGAAGAAACAAAGCATCCCATATCCTTATGAAGGACTAAACAAAAAGCTGTATGGCTTAAGACAGGGTGAGCTTGTAACTCTTACAGGTGGGACAGGACTAGGTAAGTCTAGTGTAACCAGAGAGATAGAGCATTGGCTTGTAAAACAAACACAGGACAACGTAGGTATCATCGCATTAGAAGAAGACTGGAGACGTACCATTGATGGTATCCTTTCCATTGAAGCTAACGCTAGGTTATACATTGACCAAGAACGTGAGAAGTTTTCTAAAGAAGAACTTGATAAGATGTTTGACATCTTGTATGATGGTGAGAATAAAAACAGAGTATGGGTTCACTCACACTTTGGCACTAACGACATTGATGATATCTTTACCAAGCTTCGCTTTATGATTATTGGTTGCGACTGTAAGTGGGTAGTAGTAGATCACTTGCACATGTTGGTGAGTGCAGTACATGAAGGTGATGAGAGACGAGCCATTGATACTATTATGACTAGACTTAGAAGTTTAGTTGAAGAGACAGGTGCAGGGATTATACTTGTATCACATCTTAGACGTGTCGATGGAAACAAAGGACATGAGAATGGTATTGAAGTAAGTCTCTCTCATCTACGTGGCTCTAATAGTATTGGTCAGTTATCAGATTGTGTAATTGCATTAGAACGTAATCAACAATCAGATGACCCCGATGAGGCTAGAACTACAAGACTACGTGTACTTAAATCAAGATACACAGGTGATGTAGGTATGGCAGCTAGAGTTATCTATGATGCAGAAACAGGGAGATTAACAGAGCTAACGGATGAGGACATAGAGTTTGACCCGTCAGCAGACGAGGCATTTTAATTATGGATTTAGTATTTGATATTGAGACAGACGATTTACAAGCAACACTTGTACATTGTATTGTAGCTCAAGATGCAGAGACAGGTGAGATATTTAAATTCCCTCCTCATAAATTAGAAGAAGGGTATAAGTTTCTTGCAACAGCAGACAGGCTCATTGGACATAACATCATTGGTTTTGATATTCCAATGGTTCAAAAGTTTGGAGGTGTTGATCTCAGCAATAAAGAAGTAATAGATACTCTTGTATTATCAAGGCTATTCAATCCTAACAGGGACGGTGGACATAGCCTAGAAAGTTGGGGCTTTAGACTTGGACTATCTAAGATTGAGTTTGAAGATTACTTAAATTATTCTAATGAAATGTTAGACTACTGTGTCCGTGATGTTACGTTGAATACCTTAGTGTATAAAAACTTACGTAATGAATCTAAAGGATTTAGTAAAGGTTGCATTGAACTAGAACAGTCTGTAGCTGGTATTATAAAACAGCAAGAAGTAAATGGATTTAAGTTTGACATGCAATCTGCACTAGTTCTTTTGGCAGAGCTAAGAGAAAAGAAACAACAGATCGAAGACGAGGTACATGATACGTTTAAACCTAAGTGGGTTGATACTAAACTTGTTACTCCTTACATTAAGAAAGACGGTGATCTTTCTAAGCGTGGTCTTACCGATGATGAATATGCAAGGTGTTTAAACACTATGAACTATGAACCATTTATGAGACAAACATTACAAGACTTTAATCTTGGTTCTCGTAAACAGATAGGAGAATATCTTATCGACTTTGGTTGGAAGCCTGATAGATTTACACCTACGGGTCAGCCTATTGTTGATGAGAAAACTTTATCAGAGGTTACTCATATACGTGAAGCTAAACTTATAGCAGATTTCTTATTGATACAGAAACGAATAGCACAGGTTGATTCATGGGTTAGTTCTGTTAGAGATGATGGTAGAGTTCATGGCTTTGTTATACCTAACGGTGCTATCACAGGCAGGATGACTCATAGAAATCCTAACATGGCTCAAGTTCCATCGGTTCATAGTCCTTATGGTAAAGAGTGTAGGTCTTGTTGGGTTGTTGATGAGGGCAATGTTCTGTTAGGTGTAGATGCTAGTGGTCTAGAACTTAGAATGTTAGCACACTATATGGA